>Ga0070725_10000687_pt1 | contig 21680 bp, 17 predicted proteins | sample tdDd002_FD_69781 | JGI IMG/M metagenome (GOLD analysis project Ga0070725, IMG submission 69781) | Marine sediment microbial communities from the Atlantic coast under amendment with organic carbon and nitrate - tdDd00.2 | ecosystem: Environmental > Aquatic > Marine > Coastal > Sediment | place... | reverse complement strand
GCCTGAATCGCACCTAAAACAAAGCCGGCAACTTAGCCGGCAACTTAGCCGGCTTTATCTTAGTGAGTTTATGAGTTTATTCAGGCTTTCCTACGCAGATGGTTAAGGTAAAACACGCACCGCCAAGTCGCTGACTGGTACCAACCTCAATAGTGCCACCATGCCTTTGAGCGATTTGTTTTACTATCGCTAGCCCAAGCCCATAACCACCGAGCTTTTTGTCTCTCGATTTATCTGCGCGATAAAATGGTTCAAATAACATCGCCCAATGATCTTTGCTCACCCCGGCGCCGTCATCGTGCACCGTGAAAGTAAAGCTGCCCTCTTGCTGTGATAACTGAATCATAACGGTTGATTCAGCATATCGAAGCGCGTTACGAACTAAATTGGCGACCGCTCGCGCGATAAGGCTAGGGTCAATACGAGCGAGTTTCGCGCTTGGCAGCAATTCTGTTTGAATCTCGACTTGATGCCCTTTTTGCCACTTGGCCACTTGTTCACTCAACCAACCGTTGATATCCACATCCATATAATTGAGAGCGGCATCGGGCCTTTCTACTTTTGCGTAATACAGCAGTTCATCAACCAATTCATCCATTTCTTCAGTGTCTTCAATAATACTCGACACCGCGGCTTGATTTTTATCGAGGTTATCGGCACCACTTTGACCGCCTATCGCCAGCGACTCTGAGAGCACTTCAGCTTGCCACTGAATACGAAATATAGGGGTTCTTAGTTCATGCGCGACAGCATTAGTTAAGGCTTTATTACTCATGATAAGCGCAGAGATCTTATCAGCCATATGATTGAAGTTTCGATTCAAGCGGCCAACTCGATGACCACTCTTTTCTGAGACTCTGGCGCTGAAATCTCCGGCGGCAAAACGCAGGGTCACCTGCTCTAACCTTCGCACACGTCGGCTTAAAAAGTAGATAAGCACCATACAATAAAATGCAAAACCGACAAAAAAGAACGGCCAAACAAGATCTTGCCCAAACCAAACAGCCTGAATCAGTTCTGAATCTTCGTTAATCGATAAGCTAAACAGTAACTCATTGTTGTCTAGCGTGAACCACCATACGTCATCCGCATCTATATACGTGTTCGCTGACTCATTTTGAGTAAAGAAAGACTGCACATCTTTAGGGGTATCTTCGATAACGTTGGTCGCAAGAACTTCATGCACTTTTGTGGTGTAATCTTGCAGGACTCTCAATGCGGCCGGTTCACCGACCAAGGTCGCGGTCTCGTTAACCATGTCTCGTAGTGCTTGAAATCTATATTCTTCTAACACTAACTCATGATCGGGGTTGAGTTCGAAAACAATGTACTCATAGCTCATTAAACTAATGACAAAAAGAGTCACTAAGCCAATTAATGACTCAACATATATCCGCCACATAATACTCATCTACATTCTGATTAGGTATTTACTAAGGTAATATCATTTCGTTATAGAAAGCGAATTCAACGGCTAACTCCAGCCGTCGGCAACGAAGAGGTAGCCCTTACCTCTTACGGTAATAATTCCGCGCGGATCGCCGGCGTCATCCGACAGTTTTTTCCTTAAGGTCACAATACGGTTGTCTACGCTACGATCAATCCCATCATAATCAATACCTCGAAGTGCTTTTGTTAAGGCATCTCTCGACAACACTTCTCCAGCAGAATTTGCCAGTAACCAAAGCAAATCAAATTCGCTATCAGTCAAAGTAATAGGCTTACTGCCCAACATACAACTTCGCTTAGCTTTGCTTAACGTCAATGAACCAAAATCTAATTGGTTTAGTGGCGTTGGGCTTACCGTGGTTACGGTGCGGCGCAAAAGTGTTCTCACCCTCGCTAGCAACACCCTAGGTTTGATAGGCTTTGTCACGTAATCGTCTGCACCGGTTTCCAGCGCGGCAACATGATCAAAATCGTCATCACTTGCCGTTAGCATCAACACTTTACCGGTAAACCATGTCCGGATCTGTCTACAAATTGTCAACCCGTCTTGACCAGGCAGCATCAAATCGAGCAGCACAATATCGGGATTAATATTTTCAATGAGACTTGAAGCTTCACTACCATCCCCAACGGTCGTGACCATGAACCCCTGTGTTTCAAAATAGTCTTTCAGCATTTCGCGTAATTTGTCATCATCTTCAACAATGACGAGCTTTAACGTAGGCATTGAAACCTATCCTTTATTTTAATGAGTTACCTTATAACCATACATTTAAAGGTGGTTCCATACAATACCTAGCTGTTTTATAAAACCAGTCAAACACCTTAGAAATATAGCGTTTCTTCAGGAGCTACTTTATTTAGCGCACCCTTAATTGAACCAACATCACTTGGCGACAAACATTATACAAACGCTTACACTCCACTACATTTAATATCAAAACCCCGCTAACAGTGACGAGATTTCCCTCAGAAACTACAGTCTCGTATGTGATAGTTCGCGCTGGGTTAATAGATCTCGAGGGAAGCCAAGATAAAACCCCTGCAACAGATCAATCTTATGCTTTTTCATCGCCAGCATTTTATCTAGTGAGTCGATTCCCTCCACAATCACCACACTGCCAAGTTCTTGGGCTAACTCTAATGCCGAAAGTAACCCAGTTCGATCTAACTTCATATAGCGGGTCAGTAAGCTACTCGATACTTTGAGCACCGTTGGCATTATCTGCATCGCACGCTCTTTGTTTGAACCTCCATCCCCGTAGTCATCAATAGCGATTTCTAACCCCAAGTCTCGGCAGCGCTGACAAGCCAGTTTAAGGTCACCTTCATGCTCTTGTTCGGTGACTTCGATGCACACCTGACCGGCAGACAACTTTTTCTTAACTATCGTTTGCGACAGATAATCCATCACCTCTTCACTACTCACTAATTTCATCAATATACTGGGGGATAGGTTGATAAATAATTTCGTTTTTGAGTAACTAGGGAAGTTTCTTAAGTGAATAATCAACGCGCAAAACTCCAGCGTTGTTTGCTCTAAATCGGTTAAATTTGCAAATGGATTGCCGGGCTCTTCAACCCCAAGCGTTGCCGCTTTTCTTAATAACGCTTCATAACCATACACTTGACCCGTACAGCGATGGATACTTTGGTAAACACTATAGAATCGAGCGCCATTAAGATTAATCACCCAACCATAATCCTCGGTATAATTGATACAATTAAACGTCTCTAACATTGCCGCACCTATTAACTATTATTCCGATAAAAATTAATACCAAAAGGCACAGATGAAATAGAGCCACTATAAAGGCAAAAAAACAGACACCACCTAGAGTCATTCTCTATCACTAATTTCACACCAAACCAATCGATATGAGAAGAGTGTACCTAGGACGTATCACACCACTACTTAAACAAACTAAAAACGAACAACCTAACCTTATTTAAATAAATAATGAGCTTTTAAATAAAAAGCATTGCGAAGTTTAATAAATATCACCACTGCGTCTGGTAACTTTATATAAAATTTTCAAAACAATTCCAAATGTCATCATCCTCTTACAAATCACTCGTTGTACGAGCACTCCATCATTCGCACATAAAACCCTCAACATAAAAGCTAAATCACTGAAGGTTCAAGCAGAAAGGCAAGGAAGGAACACTTTCCATTTTTGGAAAAGAGATCATAAAATAAAGATTGTCATACGTAGCACCTTAGCCTTCAAAGTCGATAACTAAAATGAATACTCCTAAAATGACATTTATCCTAAACAACAAATTCATCTACGACTCAGATGATATGAAGATAAGAGAAAATGAGCCGATTTCAAAAGAAAGCATTACACTTAATAAAAACGAAAACACCTTAATGCTTGCCTTATTAACCCACTACCCGAATATTGTGTATCGGCAAGACATGCTAGAGCATATCTGGCAAGGCCGATATGTGGTAGAAAATAGCCTCAACGTGGTGGTTTCACAATTACGCACAAAGCTCAAAGTGCTAGACCCAGAGTTAAAGAAATGCTTGGTTACCGCTCAAGGTGAAGGGTATCGCTGGCGAGGAGACGTTGAGAATGTAACGCCGTCTGAGAGCTTCATGCCTTGTGTGGAGACGAGCAAAAACGAGCGCTTACCCATTCCTTTAACTCGCTTTCCCGTCGCGACTCATATTTCTATGTTGTTTTTGCTCATTTGCCTGCTGATTGCCATGCTATTTTATCGTTAGCTAGCAGGTGTTAAAGGATATCGTTGTTGTGCGTGACTTTTGCCGAAAATTGTTCATTCCGGCTTGCTCCTTTTTGACGAACAACTACGATAAGAGCAATCTTTATAGTGAAGGGGTGATTATGCCCGTATTTAAAATCGCCATTAGCCTACTCACCGCGGGAGGGAGCCTTCTCATTTACTTGGCTTACTTCCCGCCCCATCACAATAGTGGTGAACCCGTGCAATACTTGGTTGCTGACCGAGTGATCACTCAATCCCTTGATGGCGACCGCCATTACCTACTGATACGGACAAACGATGACGCGCAGGATATGACTCGCATTAATGTGGGCAGAAATGTTCAATGCCGAAAAGGAGATATGGCTACCATTCAACCCATCAGTACCGGATTATCGAGCAAGATCAGCTACCAGTTCATCGATTGTAATTAAGCTTGCTTGCCATATGCTAATAGCTTTACAGTATGGTAGTGTTAAACAGAGAACATGGATAAATCACAATGAAAAGCGCTTTAGTTTCAGCCAAATGGCTATCGCAACATATCAAACAGCCTGATGTAGTCGTGCTTGATGCTAGCCTAACAAACCGTGTGCCCGGCTCTCCGCCTGCTGCATCTATCGGCTATATTCCTGGCGCGATCCGTTTTGATTACGACAAGGTGGTTTGTGACAAAAAAACTGACTTACCTCACATGCTACCTAGCCCCGCTGAGTTCGAAACCATAGTGCAACGCATGGGCATCAATAATCACTCTACCGTTGTAGTCTATGATGATGCGGGCACCTACGCGTCACCTCGGGCTTGGTGGATGTTTAAGACCATGGGCTTTAACAACGTTTTGGTGCTCAATGGCGGCATTAAATCTTGGGTCAATCAGGGCTATAGAACCACGGTAAGCCTTAGCCAACCAAACCAGCTCGGAGATTTTACCAGTCATTACACCCCTGGTTGGTATGCCGATTCGGCCAAGGTGTTAAACGCAATCCATGATCCTAGAACGCGTATTCTTGATGCTCGCTCTAAAGCGCGCTTTTTGGGCTTAGTCCCTGAACCTCGTGCCGGTTTACGCTCTGGCCATATTCCAAACTCCAACTGCTTACCGTTTACTGAGGTGCTCAACGGCGACCAATTAAAAACCAAACCAGAGCTCATTAGTATCTTTGACAAATTAACCACCTCCAGCCATGAAAAAATTCTTTTCAGCTGCGGCTCAGGTGTGACCGCTGCGATCATTGCTTTAGCGGCTCATGAAATTACTCATAGAGATCTTTGCGTCTATGATGGCTCGTGGTCTGAGTGGGGATTGAACCCCGAACTACCAATTAATGTGACTTAAACTCTCATAATTAATATGTAGTTAAAACTTAATCGTGACATTCATCGCATAGTTGATATGATGACAAATTATTTGGCAAAGCATTGAAGTTATATCACAAGGTAGCATGGAAGATATTAAACGAAACATTTGGACGCTTTATAAGTTTCTTTTACTGACCAGCTCTCTATTATTTGCCTACATTTTATACTTACAATATAAGCAGGTTGAAGACTCTCATCTAGAAGAACAATACAACTCGATTCAGCTATTTTCTAACGGCACTACCTCTTTACTCGATAACCAAGAGATGGTGCTCGATATGCTCGCTGACAGCCTACTTAGCAACCAGTCAAATAAAACTCCACAGGCCCATCAAGAGTGGCTTAAAGAGTTGTCTGAAACAAACCCAAACATCGCAGCGTTTGGGTTGGCAGACCCACAAGGCAATATTAAGTTAGTTAGCGCCAACCTAGAGATTAGCTCCCAACCTAACTTACTAAAACAAGCGACCACTCGAGATTCGTTTCTCAAAACACTATCAACTTATAAAATGGTAGTGGGCCGCTCCTACTACAAAACGGATATTGAAGAGCTCATTCTTCCAATTCGTAAGGCGATTCGAGACTCCAATGGTAACGTGATTGCGGTAATGACTGCGGGTTTGAAACTCGATAGCTCGAAGCTTTTCAACATTGAGCTTCACAACAATGAAGAGCACCTTATCAGCCTAGTACGTGATGACCTTTACGTACAGTACATGGCCACCTCTGAGTACTTCCCGATTGATTATAGTAAGCCATTCGAGAAACAAGATTTTATGCATATGTTGCGTAAGATCAGTCAAGTCAATCAAATAACGTTAAGCGAACTTAAAGGCTCGACAAAACCGGTTTGCGGTTATGTTTTTGACCAAGATACTCCGGCCTCTTACTCGGTAAAATACCTGCCTCGATATAACCTTTGGGCCATATCGAGAGTAACTGTCGAGCACATAATCACTGAGTATGTTGAAACCTTCATTGTTTATATTTTCATCTACCTTTTGCTTCAACTGACTTTTTATAATTTTGTTCGCTCTATCGATAAAGATGAAACGGCGCGTCGTCAAGAGTTGCTTTTTCAAGCCCATCACGATCCGATTACTTCACTACCTAACCGACATTATTTGCTTTTCCATGTCAAAAAGTGGTTTTCGAATCCGAGTAAGCCCGCTTCCGTGTTGTTTTTAGACATCGACAAATTCAAACGAGTGAATGACAGCGCTGGTCATAAAGTGGGCGATCAGGTTCTAAAGCTTGTATCGACTCGTTTACAGCAATTGATCGCTGCCGATACCTTACTCATACGAGAAACCGGTGATGAGTTCCTTATTGTCACACTAGAAACAGACACATTTGAGCTAGAGCGCTTAGCACAGCGAATCGTTCACAACTTTTCCCAGTCTTTTAACGTCGACCAGTTCAGTTTCATTTTAAGCTGCAGTATCGGCATCGCACGGTTCCCTGAACAAGGCACAAACCTTGATGACCTAAAACGCAGTGCCGACATCGCGATGTATCACGCTAAAAACCAGCGCAGTTCGATCAGTTTCTTTACACCAAGTATGCAAACGAGTTATTTGGAAGAAATTACCTTAGAACAAAAACTGCGTAGAGCGATCTCAAATCGACAACTGACCATGGTTTATCAACCTCAGTTTAACGCCGCGGGCAGTTTGCACGGCGTTGAAGCGCTTGTTCGTTGGTGCGACCCTGATCTTGGATTTATTCCGCCAGATAAGTTCATCCCAATAGCTGAGAACTTTGGCTTGATGCCGTCACTTGGCCAGTTAATCATGGAAACCACTCTGCAGGAGATGCATGCCCTACAACAAAACCTTGGCTTTCAATTTCAAACCTCGGTCAATATTTCAGTTAGGCAACTCGTGCGTTCAGACTTTCTCGATAAACTACTCGTCTGCGTTCAAGAGAGCCATTATAACCAACGTTTTCTCACCTTAGAGATCACCGAAAACCTGTTTATCGAAGACAGAGATAACGTGCGCCCGCTGTTTGATAGCCTAAATAAATTGGGAATTCGTATCTCACTTGATGATTTTGGAACCGGCTACTCTTCGTTAAGTATGCTAGGAGAGCTTCCCTTTGATGAGATCAAAATCGATAAGAGCTTCGTCGATAATATCCTTACCGATGATAAGTCTCTAAAAATGGCTCAAAACATCATCGCCATCGCAAAAAACTTCGACCGAGATGTGGTCGCAGAAGGAATAGAACTAGAGCAACACCAAGCCATTCTTCGTCAATGTGGTTGTGATTTATTCCAAGGTTATTACTACGCGAAGCCAATGAATTTTGACTGTTTAAAAGGGTTTTTGATCACCAACCAACAATCAGAACCCCTAACCGAAGCTTAGGCAAAACGAATAAAAATATAGCGCCATACGGCGCTATATTTTAAAAGCGGCAATACTCTTGCCCACTATGGTTTTTGCATTTCCTTATACATCACTTCTACTAGCTCCCCGCTCGGATCGCCCGAAAGTTCCCAAGAGAACACGCCGCCCAAGTTTGCGTTCTTTGCCCAATCGACTTTTGCTTTAATCGAACGTGCATCTTCAAATGATATGAACACTTTTTTCTCTTCATTCCACAAAAATGGCGCATGAGCTTCTTGATCGTATTTGTATTGGTAGCCTTGCTTCTCTCCGTAGTTCTTGACCAGATCCCAGAACATGAAGTAGCCATTTTCTCCGGTGCCAAACTGGGCGCCTTGCTTAGAAACTAAATCAGCACTTGGCAACTGGCCATTGAAGTTTTCGGTCCCTTGCCATCCCCTACCATAAAATGCCGCCCCCAATACCAATTTCTCAGTCGGGATCCCAAGCTCAATCATTTGGTTAATAAACACATCTGCGCCCATTCCCCACCAACTGCGCTCTGTCGCATGTAAGTTAGTCAGGTGGCCAGTTTGTGAACCCCACCCGCCAAGGAAGTCATACGTCATCGCAAACATATTGGTCAAATATGGCGCGGCGCTCTGCCAATCGATCTGGGCGGCTTTTGGGCCAACACCCACTGCCGTCGACAGTTCATAGTTGCGCTTAGTTTGCTTAGATAGGCCGTCGAGTTCTGTGCGTAAGGTTTTCACCAGGAGGGTAAATGCCGCCCGCTCCGATGCTTTTTGCTCGTCATCCAGTTTGGTACCTGGGTTCCAAGGAGACGTCGTTAAACCGCCACCACCTGGGTACTCCCAATCTAGGTCGATGCCATCAAAAAAATCGTATTGCGCAATGAGTTCCACCGCGGTTTTAGAGAAATGACGGATGGCGGCTTCATCTTTGGCCATCGCGTGGAAAGGTTCAGACATCGTCCAGCCGCCAAATGAAGGCAGGATCTTGATCTTAGGGTGCTGCTGCTTAAGTTGGGCGAGTTGGGCAAAGTGACCTTTGTAATGAACATCGACCTCAACCTTGCCAAAATCTCGTTCTAATGCCGCCTCTCGGTCGACAATAATGGCAGTAAACGGCGCTTTACCTTCACACTGCTTGGCAACCTGCTTTTGAACCAACTCCTTTGCCCCTTGGTGTGGGCCACACATGCTTAGAAACGCATAAATAATGTGGGTGAGGTTATCTGCGGGGATATCCTGCACCGTATAGGGGTTATCTTTGTTCGCGTATTGCCAGTCAGCAAAATAACCAGCCACCACTTTCTCTGAAGCCATAGCAGGAGTTGCTAATATTCCTGCCGCTGCCGCCACAGCCGAGACTAACGCTTTTTTCATCGTACTTCTCCTTAGTTATCTGTTGATAAAATAACCGCAGAGAAATTTCTTCAGGCGCTGAAATAATAAAATAGTGAACAACTAACACATTCTTTATATATTTCAGCCTGTTATTGCTTAAATTACATTGCTTTTTTGTGGTGCCTCGCAAACCTAACCGACAAAAATCAACGCTCTATGGCCAGCACTAGAGCTCGGTCATCTGCTCATCTAAGTTAAGTACCGTTAACGCATTACTAACGCTGGTCGCGATCACATCCACCACCCCAGTGCGAAGTGCGCCCAGTAGTGCAAGTGGCTTGCTGTTTTCTGCAGCAATGGCAATCACTTCCGAGATAGGTCTAAATTCTTCAATCCCTAAGCCGATCACTCGATCGCTCATCACGGTATTGGCCGTGCCGCCTTTTATATCGAAAAAGTCATAGCCAGCAAAATCACCAACCACACCTTGTAATAAACGCGACTGCACCACTTCATCAGCAGTGAACCAGCCTAAATCGACCATGTAGCTGTTTTCGCTCATGTCACCAATGCCGACCAAAGCGATATCCGCCTTACGCGCGAGATCAAGGGTCTGCTTAACGGTGGCATTTTGCATAAACGCCATCTTTTGATCTTTGTTCTCAGCGTAAGCGGGCGCATATAGGGTTTCTGAGGTGCCACCATACTTCTTCGCTAGCTGACGACAGATATGATCAGCATTAAACATCCCACCACGTGGGTGAATACCGCCAATGCCACAAACAAACTTGCAATCTCGTGGTGTTATTACCCCAACATGATGCGCGACTGCTGAAACATTACGCCCTTGTCCAACCGTCACCACCATGCCGTTCTTTAACGTACTGGTAAGATAATTAGACACTAACCCTGCCACTTGAACTCTCTGCGCCTCTTCACTGGGCTGATCAAGCGCTACCAACGCTCGCTTCACACCAAAACGTTCAATAAGACGCTGCTCTATCTTGGCACTAAACACAGGGTGATATTTAACCGTGATCTCAACGATCCCTTCATCGCGAGCTTGTTTAAGCATACGGCCAACTTTAGCGCGGGAAATCGAAAACTTTTTCGAAATCTCCTCTTGGGTAGCACCATCTTGATAATAGGCGACCGAAATCTCGGTTAATAAGTCGGTGTTTTCAACAGACACATCTTGATTACTGTTACTCATCACTGCGTTCTCTCGTTTAATGCAACTGGGCACTTAGCTAAATGGTGTTCATATGTTCAGGTGCTAAGCATATGTCACACCGCAGCAAAAAGGCAACATTTGCTCACAGTAAATACAAATTCTCAGGCTATTTTTTGAGCCAGCTCGCGCTATTTGCTGCTAAGGCCGATTTAGGCAAACGTTTAGGTTTTATAAGGCGTGCAGAAGGCAGTGAAAAACCTTGATTCACGTCACTATCTGGCGCTTCAATGGATTGACTTTAACCCTAAATAGGATAAATATGAGCACATCATTTACTCACCAAGTGAACATATGTTCGATACAAATGTTCAGGTGACAAAAATTTTGTTTGGACGTGGTCAACACTTTTGTTTCTCGCGGCTAAACTAAAAGTTAACCAGCTTGCAAATGCCCGTGCCTTTCTCTCTATATAAAGGAAGGCCAATAAATAGGATGATCACAATGAGCAATAAGTTAGAGCAACTTCGTAAACTAACCACTGTAGTCGCTGATACTGGTGATATCGAAGCCATTCGTAAATATCAACCAGAAGATGCTACAACCAACCCATCTCTAATCCTAAAAGCGGCACAAATTGCAGATTACGCGCCTCTTATCGATCAATCTATCGAATACGCAAAAGCACAAAGCGACGACAAAGCTCAACAAGTACAAGATACTTGCGACATGCTTGCGGTAAACATCGGTAAAGAAATCCTAAAAACAATTCCTGGCCGTATCTCAACAGAAGTTGACGCTCGTCTTTCTTACGATATGGAAGGCAGCGTAGCGAAAGCACGTCAGCTTATCAAAATGTACAACGATGCAGGCATCACTAACGACCGCATCCTGATTAAACTGGCTTCTACTTGGGAAGGCATCCGCGCTGCAGAGATCCTAGAAAAAGAAGGCATCAACTGTAACCTAACGCTGCTGTTCTCTTTCGCTCAAGCGCGCGCTTGTGCTGAAGCTGGCGTATTCCTGATTTCTCCTTTCGTTGGTCGCATCATGGACTGGTACAAAGCGAAAGAAGGCCGCGATTTTGAAGCGCAAGAAGATCCAGGCGTCGTTTCTGTATCTAGCATCTACAACTACTACAAAGAGCACGGCTACAACACGGTTGTTATGGGCGCAAGCTTCCGTAACATCGGCGAGATCCTAGAACTTGCTGGCTGTGACCGCCTAACTATCGCTCCACAACTTCTAGCAGAGCTTGAAGCCGCTGAAGGTGAAGTAGTAGAGAAACTGGTTGATTCTAAAGGCTCTAAAGAGCGCCCTGCTGCAATGACTCACGCCGAATTCCTATGGGATCACAACCAAGATCCAATGGCAGTAGAGAAACTAGCAGAAGGCATCCGTAACTTCGCTGTCGACCAAGGCAAGCTAGAAGAGATGATTGCAGCTAAACTGTAGAAGAGCAGGAATAAGGCTCTAGGCGAAAGGCAAAAGGTAATAGAAAAAGCCTTATGCCTATGGCCTTCCAGCGAAGCGGCCTAGCGCCAATTATCAATTTTTAAGGAGTTGCCACTCGCGACTCCTTCATCAAATTTCAAAATAATCTGGAAACCATTATGGACCGTAAACATTTAGCTAATGCAATCCGTGCTCTAAGCATGGATGGTGTACAACAAGCAAACTCTGGCCACCCTGGCGCACCTATGGGTATGGCTGACATCGCTGAAGTTCTTTGGCGTTCTCACCTAAACCACAACCCTGCTAACCCAGAGTGGGCTGACCGCGACCGTTTTATCCTGTCTAACGGCCACGGCTCAATGCTGATTTACTCTTTGTTGCACCTTGCGGGCTATGAGCTTTCAATTGACGATCTGAAAAACTTCCGTCAACTGCACTCTAAAACACCTGGTCACCCAGAATACGGTTACGCACCTGGCATCGAAACCACTACAGGCCCTCTAGGCCAAGGCATCACCAACGCCGTTGGTATGGCGATGGCAGAGAAAGCGTTAGCGGCTCAGTTCAACAAACCAGGCCACGACGTTGTTGACCACTTCACTTACGCATTCATGGGCGATGGCTGTCTAATGGAAGGCATCTCGCACGAAGCTTGTTCTCTTGCGGGTACGCTAGGTCTTGGTAAGCTAGTTGCGTTTTGGGATGACAACGGCATCTCAATTGATGGCGAAGTAGAAGGTTGGTTCTCTGACGACACACCTAAGCGTTTTGAAGCGTACGGCTGGCACGTAATCCCAGCAGTAGACGGTCACGATCCAGAAGCTATCAACGCAGCTATCGAAGCCGCTAAAGCTGAAACTGGTCGCCCGACTCTGATCTGTACTAAAACTATCATCGGTTTTGGTTCTCCAAACAAATCAGGTTCACACGATTGTCACGGTGCCCCACTAGGCGCTGAAGAAATTGCCGCTACACGTAAAGAATTAGGTTGGGAGCACGGTGCGTTTGAAATTCCGCAAGAAGTCTATGCAGAGTGGTCTGCGCAAGAAGCAGGCGCAGCTAAGGAAGCAGCGTGGAACGAGAAACTTGCAGCTTATGAAGCAGCATATCCAGAGCTTGCAGCCGAGTTCAAGCGACGCGTAAACGGCGACCTTCCTGCTGAGTGGGAAGAAAAAGCGTCTGCAATCATCGCTGATCTACAAGCAAACCCAGCAAACATCGCATCACGTAAAGCATCACAAAACGCACTAGAAGCGTTTGGAGCACTACTACCAGAATTCATGGGCGGCTCTGCTGACCTTGCGCCTTCTAACCTGACTATGTGGTCTGGTTCTAAGTCGCTAACTGGTGAAGACTTCTCGGGCAACTACATCCACTACGGTGTACGTGAGTTCGGTATGACAGCTATCATGAACGGCATCGCACTTCACGGCGGTTTTGTTCCTTACGGCGCAACTTTCCTAATGTTCATGGAATACGCTCGTAACGCAATGCGCATGGCTGCTCTGATGAAAGTTCAGAACATCCAAGTGTACACCCACGATTCTATCGGTCTTGGCGAAGATGGCCCAACTCACCAACCGGTTGAGCAAATTGCATCGCTACGCCTAACGCCAAACATGAGCACATGGCGCCCATGTGACCAAGTTGAGTCTGCTGTTGCTTGGAAACTGGCTATCGAGCGTAAAGACGCACCTACAGCACTTATCTTCTCTCGTCAAAACCTTGCGCAGCAAGAGCGTGACGCAGAGCAAGTTGCAAATATTGCTAAAGGTGGCTACATCCTTAAAGATTGCGCTGGTAAGCCAGAGCTTATTCTTATCGCAACGGGTTCTGAAGTAGAGCTAGCAACCGAAGCTTACGCTCAGCTAACCGCTGAAGGTAAGAAAGTACGTGTTGTTTCTATGCCAGCAACAGACGCGTTCGATAAGCAAGACGCTGATTACCGCGAGTCAGTTTTACCATCAGACGTGACTGCACGTATCGCTATCGAGGCGGGCATTGCAGACTTCTGGTACAAGTATGTTGGTTTCGGTGGCAAGATCATCGGTATGACCACATTTGGCGAATCAGCACCAGCTGGTGAGCTATTTAAGATGTTCGGTTTCACGACTGAAAACGTGGTGAACACGGCAAAAGAGCTTTTAAACTAGTTCAATCGTTAGATTGAGCCAATTATACCCCTAATTGCTCTATTTTTTGTGCCCCGCAGCCCTTTGCTGACGGGGCCTTTTTGTATCCAAGGCCTAAACGAAAAAAGCCCCTTATGTCTTTACGGAGAGTAATAGAAATAAGGGGCAAAACTACAGGACTTAAATAGTAGTTAGGTTATTATCTGGCTCGTTACCAAGCCGGTGACCAATGATGTTAGCCGAGACAGTACTAGAAGAAGTACTTAAAGCGTGCACGCAAGCCTTTATCGCTATCTTCATCAAACTGACCAGCGGTGGTGGTGTCTTTCGCGTCTACCGTGGTGTGGTAAGCGCCCAAGTAAATAGAGAAGTCTTCTACATCCAGTACATTGGCGAACTCGTAAGATGCGTACCAAGTCCCGACTTCTACATCACCTTCGTAGTAACCAGTGATCTCTTTATTCTCGTACTGGTTGAAGGCATGCACATAACCTAAACCGAAGCCTTTCCACAAGGCGTTCGCGCCCACGGTGCGGTTGGTTTCGTCCACGGCATCTAGGTAGGCTGCGTTCAAATTTACATTCCAGTCGCCTGACGCATAGTTAGCGGTAAAGCCGTAACCAGTACGATCCGAAATATCAACATCACCTTCGACGACCACCGCATCTTTAACTAGGTTTTTCTCCATTGAAACAGCGATGCCAAAATCACCGAACTTGTAACCCAATACTGGGCGAAGCATAAATGAGTCTTTTACTGTATCGATTTTCTTGCCATGGTAGGTCTTATCAGCCCCCTCACCCGCGAACAAATTGTCTCGCTTACCCAACATCGCGCCTAACTCGAGATACAAGTTGTCAAACTGTTGGCTATACATGATTTGGCCATCAGAACCACGACCACGCGCTTCTTTCATTTGGTAAACGTAGGCACTGCCGTCAACATACAAGTCATTGGCCGTATCGCCGGAATACTCTAAGAAGGTATCTTGGCCAACAGGGAACATGTCATAGGCTTCAAAACGGCCCATGCGTAAATTCCAACCATCTTGAGCGCCAAACGCAAACCAAGCATCATCTAAGTTAACTTGACCGTTGGTTTCCATTAATGGTTGTACGTTGACCTGAAAAATATGCCCAGAGTCTGTATAGCGCTCGCCCGCAAATTCCAATAGGATGCGACCCGACTGATCAAACTCCTTGGTATTGCCGTTTGAATCACGATCTTGATAGTTGAAATCGAACTCAACATCACCGCCGATAGCAAAATTTCCATGTTCATTATCAGCGAGACTGATCCCGGCATTGGCCGCCATTGCAGAAGAAACCAAAACGGCAGCGAGCGAAAGTTTAAACGTGCTTTTCATAGTTATACCTATTAATTGAAATTAGTGACTCCCAACCCCGTGGCATTAGTTAACGATATATTTATTGTATTAATTCCAGCGCCATCTGGGAGCGATCCCAATAATAGGAAAAGCCAATTTATTGCACAATCGCCAAGCATATGAATTTGCCAGCGAGATCACAGCTTTAGAATTATGGAGAAAATCAATTAAAAACAATGGCTTGAGTATTTTTTATATCAAGGTAAATATTATTTTAGTTCATCTTATAATAATCAGCAGTCAAACAAATATCGCCTAACAATTCACAGAAATTATTAATGTGAGCCATTTCAATATTAATAAACGAAAATTAACTATTTGCAGAAGTACTTACCCACAGTAAAACTATAACTACAAGCTCAGCATTTCCGTTGCTGGCTGTATTTTGTTCCTTTGCAATCCGCCAGTTGCCGCTGCGGCCCAGTGGATTTCCATTATCGAAACAACGAATTCTTTGTTTTTCACTTTTGGAAACAAGCATGCCCTTGTAGTCTGGTAACCATAAAAATCATATGGATAAAAACCATGACCCTACAGAACAAATTTCACAAGATTGCTACCGACCCACATTTGTCTCCAAAACAGAAATCAAACTACCTCTCTCTCGAAGCCGATGCCGCGATTCCTTATGTGCCAGTATCGAAGTTTGTCAATGCCGCCATGGACGCTGGCGTGATTTGCGATATGTTTGAAGGGCATGCGCCATTTAAGCCCCGTTATGTGTTGCCCGACTACGGCAAGTTCTTACGTCAGGGCTCCAAATACCTAGAGCTAGAACCGGCAAAAGACTTAGACGAAGCGCTCAACGCGCTGACCATCATTTATCATCATGTTCCATCTGTTACTAATATTCCCGTTTATCTGGGTCAGTTAGATGACATCTTATTGCCGTTTGTCACCAATGTAGATGCCGAGACTATTTACCGAAAACTAAAGCTGTTTTGGATCATGCTCGACAGAACCCTGCCAGATGCCTTTATGCATGTAAACATTGGGCCTACAGACAACATTATTTGCCGCACTATTTTAAAAATTGACGCGGAACTCAAACAAATCGCCCCAAACCTTACCTTTATGTACGATCCGGCGACCACGCCTGACGAACTACTACGTATGGCAAACAACAGCATTTGCCAAACGGGCAAACCGCACATCGCCAACTACCCTATTCACGCCAAAGCATTCGACGAACAAGGTTTTGGTATCGTCAGTTGCTATAATTCCCTGCCACTTGCGGGCGGCGCCAACACATTAGTGCGCATGAACCTAAAAGAAGTCGCAAAACACGCTGAAAGTCTGGAGCGATTTTTTAATAAAACCTTGCCCCATTACTGCCATCTAACCTTTCAACTCATCGAGGCGCGCACTCACTTCCTACACAATGAGTCGCACTTCTTTGATAGCTTCTTGGTAAAAGAAGGCTTAATAGATCCAGAGCGTTTCGCGCCGATGTTTGGTATTTATGGCATGGCTGAAGCAGTCGAAGTACTGCTCGAAAAAGAAGGCAGCCAAGGCAAATATGGTCATGATGAAGAGGCAAACGAACTTGGTTATCGCATCTCTGCCGCGCTCGACTTTATCGTCAAATCGACTCCAGTGACCCACGGCTACCATCATCGTGCACTTTTGCACGCTCAAGGCGGCATTAGCCTAGATATCGATGTGACCCCTGGAGTGCGCATCCCTTATGGCAATGAACCCGACCCTGTCACTCACCTAAAAGCTGTGGCAAGGCACCATGAATACTACACCTCTGGCATCAGTGATATTTTAACCATTGATGAAACCGTAAAAGCCAACCCCGAGGCAATGTACCAGCTATGTAAAGGTAGCTTGGCATTGGGAATGAGAGAGTTCACCGCCAATGTCGAGTCAAATGACCTGATCCGAGTAACTGGTTATATGGTGAAGCTGTCGGATATAGCCGCGTTCAAGGAAAATGGCTCGCGGGTGAATACCACGGGTTTAGGCGCAGAAGCGGCGCAAAATACCGGCATACTCAGCCGCGCGGCAAGAGTGATTAGCCACGAGCAAACGCCTTTCTATGACAACTAGTGCCGTCGTCAGTAAAATTTTGCCCTTTTCATGTGTTGACGGGCCGGGCAACCGGCTGGTCATCTTCCTGCAAGGGTGCAACTTTAACTGTAAAAGCTGTCATAACCCTCATACCATCAATCGCTGCAACCATTGCGGCGATTGTGTTGAGCACTGCCCGGCAGGGGCGCTTAGCATATCTCTTGCTAACCCGACCACAAGCGCAAAACCGCAAGTTCAATGGGACGAGTCACTGTGTAGCCAATGCGATCGCTGTATTGATGTCTGTCCTCATAATTCAACGCCCAAAACTCGTCGTTACAACGTCGAGCAGATGCTTGAACTGGTGCGTGAAAATAGCCTGTTTTTAACTGGCCTCACGGTCACGGGTGGTGAATCGACCTTACAACTGAAGTTTATTGTTGCGCTCTTTACTGCTATTAAACAGAGCCCCGACCTCAATCACCTTACCTGTCTTGTCGACAGCAACGGCTCGTTAAGTGCAACGGGATGGCGCTCGCTGCTACCTGTCATTGATGGGGCGATGATTGACTTAAAAGCCTGGCAACAAGAGACTCACCTTTGGCTAACGGCTAAGCGTCACCATCGGGTATTCGACTCCATGAGGCTACTCACTCAAGAGGACAAACTGCATGAAGTAAGGCTACTGCATATTCCACAGCAGAGCGACTTTATCGAGCACGCCAAGGAGCTAGCCGACTACTTTCGTGCCTTAGCCGTTCAACCACGAATAAAGTTGAATGCCTTTCATAACCACGGTGTCACTGGTGAAGCGTCTACATGGCCAGCCTGCCAACAGCAAGATATTGAAGCACTGGCCACACAACTAGAGGGGCATGGCCTTACCAATTTGGTATTGCCCGCGGTTTATATTTAGCTCTTGTTTTAGACCTCTATTCAAGCCTGTGAAGCAGAGGCGATAATCTGTTGGTACAGCCAGCGCTGGGCAGGATCGTTCATGCTTGGCTGGTGCCAAACCAAGCTATAGGCGACTTCACCGTAATTAAAAGGCAAAGATTTCGCCACCAGCCCCTTAGCTTGCATGGCTTTTTCTGCCCAACGTTTCGAGCAGGTAAACAGCAAGTCGGTTTGATGACACATTAACGCCGCGCTACCAAAATCAGCCACCGAAATCGCAATACGGCGGTTCTTATGTTGTTGGGCAAGTTGCAGCTCAAAAAACGGAACATTCAGATCTGTATCCATGATGCCGATGTGTCCATAGTTTAGGTAATCATCTAAACTCAACACGTCTGATACGAGTGGATGGTCTGAGCTCATTAAACAGACCATTTCATCGTGTAATACCGTTTCCCAAACTAAGTTATTGGTTAATTTAGGTGGCTGGCTTCTGTCGTGGGGCAGCAAGATAAAATCCAGTTTTCCTTTGGCTAGCCCATCAAAACCTAAGCTGTCTTTTGACCATACTTCCAAACGGATATTTGGCGCTTGCTTTAACACCTGCGCGCTTAGGTTTGCAGCTAATAACTCAAAAGTACTCTCCCGCATCGCGAGTGAAAATCGCCCTTCATAACGAGCAGGGTCAAAGGTTTCTTGGGTAAGAAGTTGATTCATATCGTTGAGCATTTGATGCACGGTCGGCCCTAGCCTGCGGGCGAGAGGAGTCGCCACCAGCTTGTTACCATGACGATAAAAAAGCTCATCGTTTAAGTTATCTCGCAGCTGTGCCAAGGTCTTACTTACTGAGGAAGGACTCACACATAGCCGTTCAGCACTGCCAGTCACACTTAACGTATCGAGCATGACGTGCAAGGTAATAAGGTGCTTCATGCTAATACGTGAAAGCTTGATTAAGTCCATAAAATACCAAAGAATTTGTTAGCGGCAGAAAATGCCAGAATACTGCGAGAGAAGCGAAGAGGCTATAGAAAATCGAGTCAATCGAACAAAAGTGAGAGCCAATAAAAAGCGCCCAACTTAAGTGAGCGCTCTGATTACCATTAGATTTTGTATCGCACATCCCTCCATAATAAATTAAAGGGTTTCTTTTTGAATCAAGACTATGCTGTTTTTATGGTTTCCCCTAACTATCACTGGGGTTGTTCTCCTTTCTTATCCAAAGGTATAGTCTTAAGTTAGACTATGGTCGAGATTAAAAGAGTGATGGAGATCTAATTTTGGTAACAGGAATAAAATTCGTATTTGAAACTGCGGCAACCTCTAATCGTTCTGGCCTTCCCTATTCCCAACCCTGTTTATTCCGCGATCTTAGTACCATCTTTTTTGCGTGCCACTATTTATGAATTGACCCTGAAACATAATTAGAGAAAATGCTCTAATCCGTCAGGATTGGATTCATAACTAAAAGAAGATCACCATGAAAAAAACGTTAACTCTCCTCTCGGCGCTGCTGCCTGCGCTGTGTTACTCATCTATCGCCTCGGCCAACGAAAGTGACGCCGTCACGCCAGAGGCCATCACAGCTGCGCAAGTTAGTAGCGTGCAGGGCTCCGAGACTTATACTTATGTGCGCTGTTGGTATCGTCCGCATACTAATCACGACGATCCGGCGACAACTTGGGAATGGGCTGAAAACTCAGATGGCAGTTACTACACCTTAGATGGCTATTGGTATTCCTCCATTTCATTTAAAAACATGTTCTATACCGATACGCCGCAAAGCCAAATTGAGCAGCGCTGTAAAGAAACATTAGGGGTTAACCACGAAACGGCGGACATGAGCTACTACGCGGCCGATAACCGTATGTCTTACAACCATTCTATTTGGACTAACGACAACGTGTTCCAACCGGACATGATCAATAAAATGGTAGTGTTTGGCGACAGCCTGTCTGACACCGGTAACATGTTTAACGGTTCGCAGTGGATTTTCCCTAACCGTAACTCATGGTTCTTGGGCCGTTTTTCGAATGGGTTGGTTTGGACTGAATATGTGGCGAGAGAGAAAAACATTCCGCTGTATAACTGGGCCGTTGGCGGCGCTGCTGGCACCAACCAATATGTGGCACTCACTGGCATTTACGATCAGGTGACTTCTTACCTCACCTACATGAAAATGGCCAAGAACTACCAACCGAAGAACACCTTGTTCACTTTAGAGTTTGGTCTAAACGACTTTATGAACTACGACCGTGAAGTGCCAGAAGTGAAAGCAGACTTTAGCAGCGCGATGATCCGTTTAACCGATTCGGGTGCGACCAATATCTTGCTTCTTACCCTGCCTGATGCAACGCGCGCACCGCAGTTTAAGTATTCAACTCAGGAAGAAATCGTAAAAGTACGCGCGAAAATCGCCGAGTTTAATCTCTACATTCGTGAACAAGCGCAATACTACCAAGACAAAGGCATAAACGTGGTACTCGTCGATGCCAACACCATGTTTGCGCAGATCACCGATGACCCGAAAAGCTTTGGTTTTGAAAACTCAGCCGATGCGTGTATGGACATCAACCGCAGTAACGCTGTTGACTACCTATACAGCCACAGCCTAACCAACGATTGTGCTTACCACGGCTCAGACAAATACGTGTTCTGGGGCGTGACTCACCCAACTACGGCAATGCACAAGTACATCGCCGATGTGATCTTAAAACAATCACTGACTGGCTATGCGTTGTAATCACTCATGATGTTCAATAGGGAAGCCTCGGCTTCCCTATTTTTTAGCTTAATTGCTTGTTGCATGGGCTTTCTCTTGAGCCGCCTGCGGCTTCTCATCCCTACAACAGAAACCGATATCTTGCAAAATCAGCATCACACTCGGCACAACGATAGAAGCTAGCAAGGTTGCGCTCACCAAACCAAACGCAATACTGGCCACCAGCGGGATCAAGAACTGAGCTTGAGTACTGGTTTCGGTCAGCAAGGGCAATAGCCCTGCAAAAGTGGTTAAAGAGGTGATGAATATCGCTCTAAACCGCTCGCGTACTGCATGTTGGCAGGCCAAATACAAAGGCAGACCTTTTTCGACATGCTGCTTAATAAAATGAACCAACAGAATATTATCATTCACCACTATTCCCGCTAGGGTTGCAAACCCCACCAAACTTGGAATGGTCAGATCCAGCCCAAGCGCCAAATGGCCCCATATCACACCAATCCAGCCCATCGGGATCGCCAGCAGTACCGCCAACGGTTGGCTGTAGCTTTGGAATAGGAAAGTCAGGATCAAATAGATCCCCACCACACCTAACGCAAAGAACATTCCTAGCGAGGTGCCCGTATCGGCGCTCTCTTTATCTTGCCCTTGAG
>Ga0070725_10000686_pt1 | contig 21687 bp, 12 predicted proteins | sample tdDd002_FD_69781 | JGI IMG/M metagenome (GOLD analysis project Ga0070725, IMG submission 69781) | Marine sediment microbial communities from the Atlantic coast under amendment with organic carbon and nitrate - tdDd00.2 | ecosystem: Environmental > Aquatic > Marine > Coastal > Sediment | place... | reverse complement strand
TAAATTATTGCACAGTTCATCTGCAAAAGTGGGTTTCCGCAAGTTGGAAATCATTAACAAGCAGTTTTGTGTGAATGGCGTACCAACTTATATTAAGGGAGTAAATCTGCACGAGCATCACGATGAAATGGGGCATGTGATTGATGAGGCAACCATGTTGAAGGATATCAAATTAATGAAGGAATTTAACGTTAATGCGGTTCGTACTTGTCACTATCCACAGCCGGAACGTTTTTATGAACTGTGCGACCAATATGGTTTGTACGTTTGTGATGAAGCCAATATTGAATCTCATGGTATGGGATATGGTGAAAAATCATTGGCGAAAGACAGTACCTGGCTAGAAGCTCATATGGATCGTACCATTCGAATGGTGGAAAGAGATAAAAACCATGCTTGTATTGTGTTTTGGTCTTTGGGTAACGAAGGTGGAAATGGTTATAATTTTTACGAGACTTACAAATGGGTTAAGAACAGAGACAAAAGTCGTTTTGTACAGTATGAAAGAGCTGGTGCAGGATATCGTAAAGAAGGAAAAGATAGCTGGAATACGGATATTGCCGCACCTATGTATCGCAAGCCAAAAGGAATGGAAGATTATGCATTGAAGAATATGGAGCGTCCTATGATTCAGTGTGAATATGCCCATGCCATGGGAAATAGTTTGGGTAATTTCCAGGATTATTGGGACATTATTGAGAAGTATGACATTTTGCAAGGTGGTTTTATATGGGACTGGGTCGACCAAGGGTTGAAACAGACTAGTGCTGAAGGAGAAAATTACTGGGCTTATGGTAGCGATTTTGGTCCTAAAGAAACTCCTACTGACGGTCCTTTCTGTTTAAATGGGGTTGTTTATCCGGATCGTTCGGTTAAACCAGCAACCTGGGAGATGAAAAAGGTATATCAGTATATCAGATTTAAAGCTGTTGATTTGGATAAGGGTATTATCAAGGTAAACAACACATACGACTTTATCGATCTTTCGAAATTCGATTTCAAATGGGAATTAAAAGCAGAAGGTAAAGTACTGGAAACTGGAAGTTTTAATTTGAATACAAAAGCTAAAACATCAGAAGACGTAACATTGGCGATTTCTACAAAAGTGGATCCTTCGGTAGAAACTTTCTTGAACTTAAAGGCAGTTTTGAAGGAAGATTTTACGATTGTTGAAAAAGGAGCTGTAATGGCTACAGAGCAACTTTCTTATGATGTGAAATTGGTTGTTCCTCAAGCATCAAATGAGAAGCATAAATTAAAAGTTTATAAGGGAGAAAACTTGTTCACCATTACTGGAGATAAGTTCAGCCTTCAATTTGATTCGCAATATGGAGAAATGCTTTCCTGGAAATATGATGGAGAAGATTACCTGATACACGGACCTAAAATGAATCTGTGGAGAGCTTATACCGACAATGATTTTGGTACCTTATTAAACAAAAGGACTCAAGATTGGAGACTAGCTGCTACAACAGCAAAGGTAGTAAATGCCACATGTGAGCAATTAGAGTCAGGTCAGGTAAAGGTAGTGTTTACTTTCGCGATTATTAAGAAGGTAAAAAAGAAGAAGGAAGAGTTGGCACAATTCCAAATCGATTATATCATCGATGGAGATGGTACAATTCAGGTAAGTAATTCTTTTAAAAAGAATAGCGAAGATCTACCTGAAATTCCAAGAATGGGTGTGAACATGGTAATTCCTGTAGAATATGATAATGTAGAGTATTTTGGTCGTGGACCTTACGAGAACTATATCGATCGTAAAACAGCTTCTTTTGTGGATGTTTACAAGGTAAAAGTGAAGGATTTTTATGAGCCATATATTCGCCCACAGGAAAATGGAAACAGAACCGAAGTACGTTGGGTAAAATTGACTAACGACAAAGGAAATGGTATCCTTGTAAAAGCCATGGATAAAATTGGTTTTAGTGCTCATCATAACTATAATCAGGATTTTGAATGGAAAACTCCATTGAACATTCATTCTCAAGGTGACCAATCGGGTGTAGTGAATATTCATACAACCGATATCAAACCAAGAGAATTGGTATCCTTGAATATTGATTACATGCAAATGGGAGTTGGTGGTGATAATACCTGGGGTGCTCCAACGCATAAGGAGTATCTTTTAAATGAATTGGAATATCAGTATACTTTTTATTTGATTCCGATTAAGAAGTAAATTTAAAAGTAAATACTATAAATAATAGAAGGAAATGCTAATCAGATAGCATTTCCTTCTTTGCATTTGTATAAATAAGCTTTAATTTCATTCCAAAATATTGGAAGAGTTGAATTATTAATATTATATGTCTGTGAAATACATTATTAATCTTATTACCTTATTATTGATTTCATATTGTAATGTTACGATAGCTTCTGATAATTTCTTAAAAAAAATCACTTCAAATCATGGATTAATTCATAATTCAGTTTTTGCTATAACACAGGATAGTGAAGGCTTCATGTGGTTTGGAACCGCAAAAGGTTTGTCTAAGTATGATGGTATTAAATTTGTAAATTACACCTACTCAGCTATAGATAGTACAGGAATTCCAGAGGGAGATGTATCTCAACTTACAACAGATGGTAATGGTGATATCTGGTTACGTATTAGAGGAGAAATTGCACTTTTCGATAAAGTAAATAATAGTTTTATCGTTTTTGGGAAAAGAAGAAAAGGTATTTATCATTTACCATATCATATAAATCAAATATCAAAAGATCAAAAAGGTAATATTTGGCTTAGTACTAATGAAGGAATTCACTATTACGATTACACAAAGGAAATTTTTCTCAGATACGAACTCTTACCTGATGAAATAAAATATAAATCTATAAAGGCAATTCTTCAGGATAAAATTGGGCGTTTATGGATTGTACGTTCAGAAAAGCTTTATCGAATAAATCATCTGGATAGATACAACGATTTTGAAGTAGTAAGCTTGGACTCTCTGTTCAATGACAAAAGACCATTAAGTAGAATAAAATCTATAAATGAAGACTCCAACGGGAATGTGTATTTATCAATTTTTGGAAAAGGAGTTGTTAAAATTGGTACAAATAATAAAATCACCAAGTACGCAAAAAACAATATAACCGGGAGAAATTTAAGTAGCAATGAAACTATTCCTCTTGAGTTTGATAGACAAGGAAGATGTTGGGTTGGAACGGAGTTGGGAATTAATATTATAGAAAGAAAAAATATAGCGGTTAAAGTAATTCAGCAAGACTTTAATAACCCAGTTGGACTTAATGATAATGCAATTCACTCCTTGTATAGAGACAGACAAGGAAATATGTGGATTGGAACTTATTTTGGAGGTGTTAATGTTCAATTAGCGAACAGAAAAGAGTTTTATCATTATAAAGCTGGCAAGGAACCATTCTTTTTAAGTGGTAAAGCTGTTAGTCACATTATTGAAGATGAAAAAGAAGGCTTGTGGATTGCTACGGAGGATAATGGTGTAAATTACTTTTCAGTTAAGGACAAATCATTTACTCATTATACTGATAAAAATAAGAAACATATAAGTTATAATAATGTTCATGCTCTTTTGATGGATTATAAGAATTCAATTTGGATTGGAACTTATCTTGGAGGTCTAAATCATTATTCAAATGGTAAGTTTTCTTATTACAGAAAGGATAATGAAAGGTATGGATTAAAATCAGATAATATTTTCGCATTGTGCGAGGATGACAATAAAAAAATCTGGATTGGTACTACTTCTGGTTTGATATTTTTTGATCCTAAACAAGAAGTTTTTTCTTCAGCAGATGGAGATTTAAAATGGGCTTTCATATACGATTTAAAAAAAGATTCGAATGGAAATATTTGGATAGGTTCAAATGGAAAAGGAATTTGGTTAAACCGTAAGGGAGACAATAAAATTATCTCAATAACCGATGTAACAAAGCAAACTAATTTAAAACCCAATAAAATAATTGGCATAAGCGAATCATCTGATGGCTGGATATGGTTTGCTACCGATGGAGAAGGAGTTTTTTATTTTAATCCAAAAGAAAAAACATTACATCAATATACAAAGGATGATGGTTTGCCGGATAATACGATATATGCGATTGTAGAAGATGATAATAATGATATATGGATGTCTTCAAACAGTGGTTTGGTATTGTACAATCGAAGGAATAATACATTTAAATCTTATACAACATCGAATGGTTTACCTGTTAATCAATTTAATTTTAAATCAGGATACAAACATACAGATGGAACTCTATATTTCGGAACGGTAGATGGAATGATATCTTTCCGGACAGAAAATATTTCTGTTAATGATACTCCTCTAGAAGTAAGAATTACCAATTTGTTTTTGCATAATAATTCGATTACTCCCAATAGTGAGGAAAAAATATTGAGCCAACCCATTTTCAACACTAGTAAAATTGAATTAGAATATAATCAAACGGAGATAGGATTTGAATTTGTGGCAATCGATTATGCCGCTTCTGAGCAAAATAAATTTGCCTACAAATTAGAAGGATATGATGATAATTGGATTGAAGTGGGGAATTACAATAAAGCATTTTATTCACGAATTCCTGCTGGTAATTATACTTTTAAAGTAAAAGCTTGTAATAGCGATGGGATATGGAATGAGAAAGGAGTTGAATTACAATTGCGAATTCAACCTTCATTTTGGAATAGTTATACTGGATATATTTTGTATTTAATTCTTATTACCGCTATTACTTTATTGATTTACTATTGGATTTGGAAACGACGAAAAGAAAAAAATGAACTACTACAGGCTAAATTAGAGAAAGAACAAAATGAAAATTTAAATAAGCTGAAGCTAGAGTTTTATACTCAGGTATCTCATGAATTAAGAACTCCTTTAAGTTTAATATTAGATCCTTTGCACAATCTGATAGATCATCCGGATTCTACTTCTTCAGAAAGTTTATTGAAATTAGTATTAAAAAATGCGAATCGATTACAATTGATGGTGAATCAATTATTAGATTTTAGAAAAACAGAAGAGAATCATTTTAAGCTTAACATTATAAAAGGGGATTTATCAATTTTTTCAGAAAATATTTTTAAGCGTTTTATTGAATTAGCTCGTAACAAAGAAATTGATTATACTTTTGATAATATTGATGTAAACAACTATGTTTTTTATGATACTAAAGTGGTTGATATTATACTATACAATTTATTATCTAATGCAATAAAATACACTCACAAGGGGGGGGAAGTTACCTGTCAGCTATTCTGGAAAAATAAGAACCGTAAAGTTGCATGTATAAAAGTTTCGGATAATGGTATAGGAATGAAAAAGGAAAATGCAGATAGAATCTTTGAGAATTTTTATGTTATTAACACCGATGCTGGTTCTAGAAAAAGTATGGGTATTGGATTATCCTTGGTATACAAACTGGTAAAATTGCATTATGGCAATGTTTGGGTAGAAACAAAGGAAAATAAAGGAAGTACTTTTTGTGTTGAATTGCCAGTTTCAGAAGAGGATTTTTCGAAACCGACTCTGAGTGTATCTGGTAATGCAAAAAATGCTAACCTTGAGATGTTTGATGATTCTATTTTTGAGAATAACAACTTAGAAACAAAGAATAAAAAGCATAAATTATTATTGGTTGAAGATCATGAAGATTTACAGATTTATTTAAAAGATTTTCTTGAGAATTATTACTTTGTATTTACTGCCAATAATGGCGTAGAGGCTCTTAAGGTAATTGAAACAGAAAATCCAGATGTTATTGTAAGTGATGTAATGATGCCACTCATGGATGGATTTGATTTGTGTAATAAAGTGAAATCGAATATAGAAACCAGCCATATTCCTGTTGTACTACTTACTGCTCGTAGCTCAGAAGAAGATCAGGCGGAAGGTTTGGAAAATGGGGCAGATGTATATATAAGCAAACCATTCAACAGTAAGATTCTTCAGGCACAACTCTCTAATTTATTAAATCATAAAAACGTTCTAAAGAAAAGATTTGAACAAGAATTAGGAATTAAAATATCTGAACTTACTTATTCAAATAAAGATGAAGAATTTATAAAAAAAGCGATTCGAATTGTACACGATAATATGGCTGATTCTATGTTTTCGGTTGCGCTTTTTGTCGAAATGATGGGAGTTAGCAAAAGCTTACTTCATATGAAATTTAAAGAAATTTTGGGGAAATCCGCATCTGAATTTATCCTTTCAATCCGAATGAAGGAAGCATCTCGCTTGTTAAAATCAAAACAATATACTATTAGCGAAATATCCGACTTACTTGGTTTTAATGATGCATCATATTTCTCCAAATCATTTAAAAAATATTTCAATCACTCCCCAAGAGAACACAATAATGAATAAATAAAAATACTGTAATTTTCTTCTTGAGTTGAAGATTATTTAATTAAATATCGCATGAATGATGCTTGTAAGTGTCACGTGTGTAGTCTGTTGGATGACATTACAATTTGTTTGGAGATAATTACAAGTCTGTTTTGTGTCATATGCCTAGTTTTGTTTACAGGTCTAAAAATGGCAAAAGAGAGTATAAATTATTGTTAAAATAAAAAGCATGAGAAGAATTGTAATGTTGTTTACCATGATGTTGGCTAGTATTGTTATTGTGCAGGCTCAACGGTGGAGTGAAGAGAAGGTCAATCGATGGTACAAAAATCAAACATGGCAAAGAGGATGTAATTTTATTCCTAGTAATGCAATCAATCAATTGGAAATGTGGCAGGAAGAAACTTTTTCTCCCCGTCTGATAGATAAAGAATTATCCTGGGCTAAGGAATTGGGTTTTAATTGCATGAGAGTGTATTTGCATCATGTTGCATGGGAGATTGACAGTAAGGGTTTTAAAGAGCGAGTTGAAAAATATCTTGAAATTGCTGACAAGTATGGAATTAAAACCATATTCGTATTTTTCGATGACTGTTGGAATGCCACATATAAAACAGGAATACAGCCAGAGCCCGTTATGGGTAAACACAACTCGGGATGGTTGCGTGATCCGGGAGATTTGCTTTTTGAAGATCCAAACTCAATTTCTGTTTTGGAGGAGTATGTAACAGATATTCTGAAAACATTTAAGAAGGATGAACGAATCTTGGTTTGGGATTTATATAACGAACCTGGTAATAGCAAATATAATGTCTGTTCTTTACCACTTTTAAGAAGTGTCTTTGCATGGGCCAGAAAAGTAAATCCAAGCCAACCTTTAACATCAGGGTTATGGAACAAAGGTTTGAATAAATCTTTAACCCAATTTCAATTGAAAAATTCAGATGTTATTTCTTACCACAATTACAGTAATGTAAAGAATCATCAACGTGCTATTGATAGTTTACAAACTTATAATCGTCCACTGTTTTGCACTGAATATATGGCAAGAAAGTTTGAAAGTACTTTTCAAAACATTATGCCATTACTGAAAAATAATAAGGTAGCGGCGATTAACTGGGGATTAGTTTCGGGAAAAACGAATACCATTTATCCCTGGAAAAATAAGCAAGACAATGAGCAAGAGCCTGAATTGTGGTTTCATGATATCCTAAGGCAAAATAAAAGTCCATTTAGTAAGGAAGAAGTTGATTTTATTAAGGATATCACCAATGGTGATAATGAATAACTGTGAAATTATGAAGAAGATAACTTGGGGAATATTAATTTTTTTATGTTTTGCTTGTGTAGCTTGTAATGAGTCTAAGCAAAATTCATTTAAAGAAGAGTATAGAAATATAGATTTTAATATGAACTGGGAGTTTTATAAGTTTTCCGAGAAAGAAGTTTTGGTAGAATTTATTTTACCTCCGGATTCTGTCATATGGAAAAAGGTTCATGTACCACATGACTGGAGTATCGAAAATCAATTTGTAAAACCTCCTGAGAATAAGAAAAAAAGAAAAGAGTTGAGTGTTGGCGAATTAGGAGGGCATTTGGGAAAAAGATCTACTGGATATTTGGAAGGTGGTACTGCCTGGTATCGAAAGAAATTCAAACTAAACGATGAGCTGGAAGGTAAAAATGTGCGAATTAATTTTGATGGTGTTTATATGTATTCTGATTGCTGGATAAATGGAGTACACCTTGGTCATCATCATTATGGTTACACAGCTTTTTCTTATGATTTAACTCCTTATTTGAAAAAAGAAGGCGAAAATATATTACAAGTAAGAGTAAAGAATAATTTGGAGAGTCGTTGGTATGCAGGATCAGGAATTTATCGATCGGTTAAATTAGCAGTTACCAATGATCAATCAATTGATAAATGGGGAACTTATGTAACCACACCGTCAATTTCTGAAAAGGAAGCCCAGATTAAGGTGAATACAGTAATTGTAAACAAAGCCTCAAAGGAAGTAGAGGTAGATTTAAAATCATTTGTTGTAGATAGTGAAGGTCATAAAGTATTGATTTTTGATATTACATCGGAACATATTAGTGCTAACTCAAGTGCAACAATAGATCAAATTGATCTACTCAAAAATCCCAAATTATGGGATATAAAAAATCCAAACTTATATCAATTGGTAAGTGAAGTATGGGTAGAAAATCAAATCGTAGATGTTTACAGAACCAATTTTGGAGTAAGGAATATTGAGTTTAATCCTCAAAAAGGATTTCTGCTTAATGGCGAAAAAGTCTTATTAAAAGGTGTGTGTATTCATCATGATAATGGGATTTTGGGAGCTAAGGCATATGACTGGGCTGAAGAAAGAAAAATATTAAAGCTAAAAGAAATGGGTGCCAATGCCATTCGCTTTAGTCATAATCCACCAAGTGAGGTAATTCTTGATTTTTGTGATAAACATGGAATGCTTGCAATTGATGAAGCATTTGATGAGTGGCGTGTGCCTAAGGCTCATGGATATGCAAAATATTTCGATGCCAATTGGAAGAAGGACATTCGTTCCATGGTATTGCGTGATCGTAACCACCCTTCTATCATTATGTGGAGTATTGGGAATGAAATTCCAGAACAGGGAATGCATATTTATGGAGGTGAAATAGCAAAAATGCTTTCTGATTACATGAAGGAATTGGATCCTACCAGACCAACAACACATGCTGTTCAGCCAGGAGGAGGAGTGTGTGGAAACCATTTTCCATATGCTGATTATTTCGATGCGGTAGATGTAGCCGGTTATAATTATGAACGATGGAGTTATAAAGGACAAGGAAATTTTGTTGAAAACCACAAGACATTTCCTGATCGAATCATGTACCAAAGCGAATCCGCAGGGAAATACTTGTTTGATAACTGGATGAAAATGATTGATAATGAATTTTTATGTGGTGATTTCATTTGGACTGGTATTGATTATTTAGGAGAAGTTGGCTGCGGTAGGGAATTGAATAGCCATAAGCGTTACCCGGCATATATTGCTTCTTGTGGTAGTTTGGAGCATACATTATTTCCAAAGCCGAGATACTACTATACCCAGGTGTTTTGGAAAGAGGAGCCTGTAGTTAGCATTAATGTTCAGAAAAAATTACCATATAAAACTTCAAGCTGGGGTTTTCAACCTGCAATTGCTTCGTGGAATTGGGATCGACCAAAAGGAGAGGTTTGTACTGTAGATGTGTATAGTAATTGTGATGAGGTTGAGTTATTGCACAATGGAAAATCATTAGGACGAAAAAGAACAAGTCGAAAAGAAGCATACACCGCTCAGTGGAAAGTACCATATATCAAAGGTGAATTAAAAGCATTGGCATACCGTTCAGGAAAATTAGTAAAGGAAGATTTGATTCAAACAGCCAATAAACCTTCTAAAATTAAAATGACTGTTGATAGAGATACTTTGTTGAATTTAGGATCAGATGTGTCATTTGTTGTGGTTGAAACTATTGATGGAAATGGATTGAGAAATACATTGGATCAGTCAGAAATTGAATTTTCAGTAGATGGACCTGCTGAAATTATTGCAGTTGGTAATGGAAGCCATTTTGCTCCATTAAATCATCCTTTTGTAGGAAATAAAGGAATGACACATGAAGGAAGGCTGTTAGTAGTTGTTAGATCAATGCAAGAAACTGGTAATATAGAATTAAAAGCAGTTGCGAAAAATCTACAATCATGTAATGTTAGCATTATAAATGTTAGTGATTTAGAATAATAACCCATTTGTAGTATAAAGAAGAATCTTTTATTCTAAATATTTATAAAATCTATATGAACAGACTACTAGCTTTATTGATGTTCGTGTTTTTATCATTTAGCAGCATGGCTAATGATAACAAAGAGTTGGGGATTGTTCCTCAACCAAGGAAGGTTAAAATTACAGATAGAGAACATCAATTTACAATTGATTTATAAACCACTTTGACTTATAAAAAGAGAGTTCAGAAAACGGCTTCCTATTTGTTGGAGCGTATTACAACAGCCACAGGTTTGGATTTGGAGCGATCGAACAAAAAATCAAGCAATTGTATTGTCTTAAATATTAATAAAAATATTAGCGATAGTAAGGATGCTTATACTTTGGTATCGAATCAGAATAAAGTGGTAATTATTGGAGCTTCGGAACAAGGCTTGTTTTATGGTGTGCAAACTTTATTACAACTTATGCCAACGGAAATTTATTCACAATCGACTCGTTTTGATGTGGATTGGAAAGTACCTTTGGTAGAGATTGAAGATGAGCCTGTATTTACTCGTTACCGTGGTATACATCTAGATATTGCCCGTCATTTTCGTACCAAAGAGGAAATCATGGAAACTATTGATATGATGGTAATGCATAAGTTGAACACTATGCATTTGCACTTTTCTGATAATGAAGGGTGGCGTATTGAAAGTAAAGTTTATCCAAACTTGATTACTGTCGGATCAGTTGGAAACTTTAGTAAAAAAGGAGAAGGAATATCATATATTCTAACCCAAAAAGAGGTCAAAGAAATTATTAAATATGCGAATGATCGATTCATTAAAATTTTTCCTGAAATCGATATGCCAGGACATATGGAAGCGATAATTCGTGCTTATCCTGAATTGGGAAGTGAAACTGATTTGAGAGAGCCGAAGAAAGTTATTAGAATTGATGATAAAGGAGCTGAGTTTTGTCGTAATATCTTAACGGAAATAGCTGGTTTATTTGGTTCAGAAGAGATTCATCTGGGATTTGATGAAGTGAATTATAGATCTGATAAGACGATTTATACGAATGAAGAAATTACTGTCTTTGCGAAGACAATGACTCAATTTGTGAAAGAAGAATTGAAGATTACTCCGATTTTATGGGATGATGCTTTTGAGAAAGGGTTACACGATCAAGAATGTATTGTTCAATGGTGGCGATATGGAAAGATTAAATGGTGGAGTGATTTGGAGTTAACCATTGATGAGAAAACTCAGAAATATGAACAGCCTTACATCATGTCACAAGCTAATTATACCTAATTTTGATATGAGACAAATGAAAAAGAAGAAAGGTGAAAAATACATAGGTGGAGGTTGGGCAGGAGCGCTTAATGTAGCCCAGATTTATGCCTGGGATCCGTTTCTTGACTTGGTAAACTATGATGAAAGCAAACGTTATTTGGCAAAGGGAATTATTTGTACAACATGGAGCGAAGGAATTAAGATACAGAAATATTCGAACATTTAGTTTATCCACGTTTAGCTGCAATGAGTGAAAAATGTTGGGCACACACTTTTACCGATTTTGAAAAAATGCCTTGGGAAGATTACTGTGATCACATTTTAATGAAACAATTGAAGCGCTATGATGAATTTGGTCTCGGATATTGGAGTAAAGGTGATTTGTAGAAGCTGAAGAGTGTTAAATCGGAAAAAAAAATAGGAGTGCCATTATAATTCTAAAAGCATGATTCTGATTTCTCTCTTTTAATTTTATTTTAGAATGTATTCTTCATTTTCAGGAATTTGTATACAAACTACAGGAAAAAGATGAACCCATTAAGTATCATTAGACTTGTTATTGAATTTAAAAGTGATAGAAATGAGTAAAACAGTTTTATTAACATGCGCTTCTTCAGGTTTTGGAAATCTGTCAGTAAAAAAGTTTCAAAAGGGGCTGTCTTGAAATACGGGACAGCCTTCTTAAATTTTTAAGTTAGCTTAACTTACGATATTGAACAGGACTCATTCCTGTTTTCTTTTTAAATAGTGTACTAAAATGCTGAGGATACTCAAATCCTAATCCAATTTGATTAATCGATTCTGAAGTACTTATCAAATTTTTTTGATATTTGAAATAATTAAATTTTGATTGTACCTATCGATGTTTTTTTACACCCCTCAGAGCTTCCGCGTTAAGCGGATCATCAGGCCAATGATGCTTTGGATATCTCGATTTTAACTCTTTTCGAACTTCGAAATAGGCATTGTTCCAAAAACTATTTAAATCATTTGTGATTTGTACAGGTTTGAAACCAGGTGAAAGAAGATGTAGTAATAGATTTATTCTACCTTGATTTACCGTAGGTGTATCCAGTAATCCAAAAACTTCTTGCAAACGAACAGCCAGGATGGGTGCTTGTCCATTGGCTTGGTAATTTAGTTTGATATTCGACCCACTTGGCACTTCAATTTTTTCAGGAGCCCAATTTTCCAATTTTTGTTGTAAGTCATAATCTAAATGATGCTGTAGTACGGTTTTCAGATCTATTTTTTTTAGATCTTCCGGTTTTTTGATGTTTGAAAGATATGGTGACAGCCATTCCGAATTGCTTTCGAGTAGATGTTTGGTACTCACATCCGGCCAGTTTTCATTAGTATTCCATTGTTTCAGGTTATTCACACGATTTTGCCATTGTTTCACATCTTCATTAAAATCCAGCAAGTAAGCTCCTTCCTTTTTTATGGCATTAGATATGGCTTCAATTTTCAATTCGGGTTCAAAATTTCGAAGCGGTTTGGATTGTAGAATGATACTTCCAATTTTTACATCCGTACTAGCAATAAATCCCCCACGTTTAGTATCCCAGATTACGTTTTCAACTGTTTTTACCATAGGTGCCAAATCTTGTGGATTTAATGGAGATGCTAAAAAGATTTTTCCAATTCCGTCTCGAGCGTTCAAATTGGCAATAGATAACCATTCTTCATGAGCAAGATCATCTCGATGATTAGCACTTGCAATTTTCCCGTTTGCAAGCTTAAATTGAGCATTGTTGCCAGGTGAAGCATGAGCTATTCTTTCTGGATAGGCAAAAACCAGCACTAATCCCGTTTCATACGGATCTACAGGACTATTGTCTTCATCTATGTCTAGTAATTTTCGATATTGCTCCGCACTTTTAGCAATTCGTGTTAACTTTTTGTTTTTCAAATTGCCTTTACGATATCTTCTTAAAGCTTCAATTCTAAGGTTGATATCAATGCCTGCTTCTTTATTTAGTGGATCTCGTTCTTCTAAAAGTGCAGCTACATCGCAGGCTAGAGCAGATAGTTTTTCTTGTTTGGATAAAATTAGCATATGTGCCAATCGAGGGTGACAGGGCAATTGATGAATAATTTTACCGTGTTTGGTGATTCGCCCTTCTTCTAAGGCTTCCAATTGATGTAATAATTCTTGTGCATGTGCTATACTGCCCTTAGGTGGAGGAGTCGGCCAGATAAGATTATGAATATTATCAACTCCCCACTTTGCCATTTCCAAAACCAAGGATGTTAAATCTGCTTCTTCGATTTCGGGTATTCGATTTTCTTTTAATCTCAATTGAGTTGCTTTTGTCCACATACGATAACAAACTCCAGGACTAAGTCTTCCTGCACGACCTGCTCTTTGTTCAGCCGAATCTTGAGTGATTTCAACGGTTTCTAATTTTGATAAGCCAGTGTTTGGATTGAATTTTAAGGTTCGGCTAAAACCGCAATCCACAACTGTTGTAATTCCCTCAATAGTTAAACTGGTTTCAGCAATTGCTGTTGCCAATATGATTTTGCGTTTGCCATCTTTATGCGGCATGATAGCAGCATATTGCTTGCCTTGGGGCATTTGTCCATATAAAGGATGGATAGAAATATCTTTGTGTTTTTGTTTAAGAATTTCTTCACAGGATTTGATTTCTCCCTCGCCAGGAAGAAATACCAATATATCACCATTTTGTTCCTTTACTGCTTTGCTTACGGTATTGGCTGTTAATTCAGGTAAATGAAAAGGGTCATTTTCGCCATGGTATTTAATTTCTACAGGATATTGTCGCCCTTTACTAATTACTGCCGGTGCTTGTAGTAACTTCGTAAGTTGTGGCATATTTAAAGTTGCCGACATGATCATTAAACGCAATTCAGGACGTAAAACCTGCTGTGTTTCTCTCGATAGAGCCAAGGCTACATCTGCAAATAAACTTCTTTCATGAAATTCATCAAAAATAATCAAACCTATCCCTTCCAAAGCATTATCACTTTGGAGCATTCTGGTTAAAATTCCTTCTGTAACTACCTCTAATTGTGTGCTAGAACTTACACAATTATCGAATCGAATTCGATATCCAACTCGTTGACCAACTTTTTCTCCTAAAAGTTCTGATAAACGCATGGCAATAGAACGAGCTGCCAATCTACGAGGTTCAAGCATTATTACTTTTTGTCCTTTTAGCCAATTCTCTTCCAGAAGTGCTATCGGTAGTAAAGTACTTTTTCCTGCGCCTGGAGGAGCATTTACAATTAATGTATTGTTTGTTAATAAGTGCTCTTTTACCTCTTCTATAACCTCTGTAATGGGTAAGTCAAATGTATATGGATCGAATTTCAAATTTCTATCATTTTTGTGTTTTGCAAAAATAGTTAATTGGAAAGAAAGGATGTAGCAGTTAGCATGACGAATGTTGCAAAAAGCGTACAGCGGTTGCGTAACAGTGATTTAAGCGTACGCTTATGCAAGTATTAAAGACATGTGTGAAAGGGAATCTAGTCAAAAATGAATTATTTTGAAGGCATGTGATGTAATGGGTAAAGGTGCTGTTTTTTTAGCACACTTATCGTCAACCTTAATATCAACCTTAAATCTAATTTAATGAAAAGATCATTTTTAATGATTGGAATGTTAATCGCCTTGATTTTCTCATTCTCTTGTTTGCAAAAAAAAGAGGCGAAGAAGTATGAAGCCAATTGGGAATCGGTTAAAACTTACCCTGTGCCCGATTGGTATCGCGATGCAAAATTTGGAATATTTATTCATTGGGGACCTTATGCGGTTCCAGGATGGAGTGATGGTGGAGAATATTCAGAATGGTACTCAACTTTGATGTATCGAAAGAAATCTTTCCAAAAACATCACGAGGAGAATTACGGAAAATTAGGAGAATTTGGTTACAAGGATTTTATTCCAATGTTCAAGGGAGAGAAATTTGATGCCAATCAGTGGTCTGAATTGTTTCAATATGCTGGAGCAAAATATGTGATTCCAACCGCTGAGCATCACGATGGATTTAGCATGTGGGATAATCCTTATAGTGAATGGAATTCTGTGAAAATGGGTCCTGGTTATGATTTTATCGCCAAAATGGAACAGAGTGTTCGAAAGTACGGAATGAAATATGGAATTAGTTATCACAGAGAGCGTCATTGGGGATTTTATACCAATAGTTTGAATGATTACAGACCAGATAGTGAGGCATTGGATTACATCAAACAGGAAATGGAAAGTATGCCTGAATGCGCTGATTTGTACGGACCATTTACTTTGTCGGAAGAATTTATGAAGGATTATAAAGCTCGTTTTGTAAAACTTTGTGAAACTTATCAGCCTGATTTTATGTGGATTGATGATGCCCCTTGTAACAGTAAAAAACCAGAAGCTCCGGCTGTAAATAAGTACATGAACAAATATCATTGTGAAATGATTACGGATTATTTGAACATGTCGGAAATTAATGGACAAAAGGTTTATTGGAATAATAAAAAATGGACGCGAAACAATTATCCGGAAGGATGTGGTGTAGACGAGAAGGATTATTTGAATAATAAGGATATTAGGGAGCAGGTGTGGCAAAGTAGTGGAGGAATGTGCCATAGCTATGGTTACGATAGGACAGAGGAAAATGCGGATAAGTACAAAACCGTTGATCAGCTCTTGGAAACCATGATCGATGTGGTAAGTAAAAATGGTAATTTCCTATTGGATATTGGACCTAAGCCTGATGGAACTCTATCTCCATTAACCATTGAAAGATTAAAAGGTATCGGAAAATGGATGCAGGTGAATGGTGATGCGATTCACGGAACAAGACCATTCAAGATTTATGGCGCTGATAGAATGCGTTTTACTCGAAAGGGAGATAAAGTGTATTGTCATTTCTTTGACAAGAAAGATAAGTATGTTTTGGATGTGAAAGAGATCGATTACAAGGGAATTAAGTCAATATTTCCAATGGATCAATCAATTGATTACAAGTTCAAAACAGGTGATGATACATTGGAAATTTCAATGGTAGATGCTCCTGAATTGCCGGTTTATACTTTCGAAATATCATTTTAATCTAGATCGAAACTATTAATGATGAAACTGAAATATCTAATTCTAGCTTTGACCGTTATAATGGTTTCATGCAAGTGTAAAAAGAATAAAAAGGCTTGTTGCGAAAATCATAAGAAAGAGCAACAAGCTGGAAATTATAATTTGCCATTTTCCTATATGGCAGAGAATTTGGAATGGACAGGAGCTACCATTTCTGATGAAAACTACACCATTTGGGGAAGTTCTCCAATAATGGGTGAGGATGAAAAAGTGCATGTGTTTAGTGCACGTTGGCCAGAATTGAATGTTGATCCAGGTTGGAGAAGATCTTGCGAAGTAGCTCATTATGTAGCTGATCAGCCAGAAGGTCCATATGTTTTTGTTGATGTGGCTGTAAAGGGAACTGGAAAAGATGGAGATTGGAACAAGTTTGCCCCACACAATCCTGAAATTAAAAAGATTGGTGATTATTATGCCATCGTTTTCATTGCCAACGACAATCCGGAAAAAGGATTTCATCCTGGAAATCAGAAGATTGGTTTGGTTTATTCAAAGTCACTTTATGGACCTTGGGAAAAAGCAGGAAAGAATGGTTTGATTCTGGAAGCTTCTCAAGATCCTAATCATTGGACACATGGTTCAGGTTTGGGAGTTGATAATCCTTGCTTAACGGAAATTGATGGTAAACCAGTTGTTTACTTTAAAGCAAAGACGGAAGAAATTAAAGGAAGCACAGGAAAAGCAAAGTATTCTTACGCAATTGCAGAATCCATCGAAGGACCATATAAAATGTCGGATGAGACAATTACAGATAATGATTCTTACTTAGAGGACGCAACTTGTTTTTCTTCAAATGGAAAACATTATTTGTTGACTACAGACAATCACGGTCACATGTCAGGTTTAAAAGGAGGTGCTGTTTTATGGGAAAGTGAAACCGGTTTTAAATACTCATTGAGTAAAGCTGAAATTGCATACAAATTAATTCCAGATTACTGGAAGAGTTTTGATAAAAACAAAGTAAACAAGGTATATGGTGCTCAGGCTAAATTTGAGCGTCCAAAGGTATTGATGAAAGATGGAAAGCCAGCATATTTGTTTGCCCCATCAGGATGGAATGTTAACGGAGATAAACGTGTAGTTTGCTATGTGTTGAAGATTAAATAAACATCGAAACTTAAGATAAAACCTATGAAAAAAATATTTTTATTGTCAGCTATCATCTGCTTCGGATTGGTGGCTTGTAAGCAGAAAGCCAAACAGACAGAAATAATAGAGGGAAAAACATTTTTGAATTATACATCTGAAAAATTGGATGAAAATGCAAAAATTGGCTATTCAGAAATGGCTGCTAAAATGACGTGGACCGGTGCTATGGTATCTGATCCGGATTATACCATTTGGGGAGCAAGTCCAATCGAGGGACCTGATGGAAAAATTCACGTGTTTGCTGCACGTTGGAAGGAAATAAAAATTCGTCCTGCATGGTATAAAACCTGTGAAATTGCGCACTATGTAGCCGATCACCCTGAAGGTGAATATAAATATGTAGAAACTGTTGCAACAGGATCAGGAGTAGATGGAGCTTGGGATAAATATGCGCCACATAATCCTGAAATCAAGAAGATTGGTGAGTACTACGCATTAATCTACATTGCTAACACGGATTATCATAAACCACCTTTTCCAGCAAACCAGAGAATTGGTTTATTATATAGCAAAAGTCTAAATGGACCATGGAAAAAGGCTGGCAAAGATGGTTTAATTATAGATGTACCTTCTGATTCCAATCATTGGACTTACGATTATAGAATGAAAGGTGCCGACAATCCTTCGATTAATATTGTTGGTGATAAAATTATTGCCTATTACAAAGTAACTAAACAATTAGAAGACGGGAGTATCGTGTCAGTTTATACCTACGCTTCTTCCAATAAAATTGAAGGTCCATATACCATTTCAGAGAAGCCTTTAATGGAAAATGATTGTTACATAGAAGATGCTACGTCATTTTCTTATAAAGACAAACATTATCTTCTAACCTGCGATAATAATCATGATGTGTCAGGGCTTATCACAGGAGGTGTTCTATGGGAAAGTGCTGATGGAGTATCATTTAGTCATGATAAAGTAAGCATAGGATGGAGACCTGTAAAAAAGCACTATAAGGAATATGATTCAAAAATTGCAAATTACATTCATCCTCCTTACGAATCAAAATTTGAAAGACCTAAGGTTCTGATGCAAAATAATAAACCAACTTATTTCTTTGCACCATCGAAAACTAATGTATATGGTGGCGAAAGAATGGGATGTTATATCTTGAAAATTGATCAATTAGAGAAATAAAAAGTAAACCCATGAATAGATTATTAGTTTTTACCATGTTGATGTTGTTGTCATTTGCAGGAATGTCGAATGACAACAAAGAATTGGGGATTGTTCCTCAACCAAAGAAAGTGAAAATTACAGATAGAGAGAATCAATTTGTGATAAATGCACAAACCACTTTGGCATACAAAAAAGGGGTTCAGAATACTGCCTCGTATCTATTGGATCGTATAACCACAGCTACAGGCTGGGATTTGGAACGATCAGGTAAAAAATCAAGCAATTGTATCGTTTTAGATATTGATAAAAACGTAAGCAATAATAAAGATGCTTATACTTTGGTTTCGAATCAGAATAAGGTATTGATTACAGGTGCTTCGGAACAAGGTTTGTTTTATGGTGTACAAACTTTATTGCAGCTTTTGCCAACGGAAATTTATTCACAATCTACTCGTTTTGATGTAGATTGGAAAGTACCTTCTGTAGAGATTGAAGATGAGCCAGCATTTACTCGTTACCGCGGTATGCAGATGGACATTTCTCGTCATTTTAGAACCAAGGAGGAGATAATGGAAACTCTTGATATCATGGCAATGCATAAGATGAACACTTTGCATTTGCATTTTTCAGATGATGATGGATGGCGTATCGAGAGCAAAATCTATCCTAAATTAAATACGCTAGGGTCGATTGGAAGCAGGAGTAATGTAGGCGAGGGGAGATCTTATATCCTGACTCAAAAAGAGATGAAAGAAATTATTGCCTATGCAAATGATCGATTCATTAAAATCTTCCCAGAGATTGATATGCCGGGTCATATGCTTGCAGTAATTCGTTCTTATCCTGAATTGGGAAGTGAAACAGATTTGAGAGAGCCAAAGAAAGTAATCAGAATTGATGAAAAGGGTGCTGAATTTTGTCGCAATGTACTAAGAGAAATTGCAGAATTGTTTGGTTCAGAAGAAATTCATCTTGGATTTGATGAGGTGAATCTTGGCTCAAAGACTACAATTTATACGGATGAACAAATCATAGCTTTTGCAAAGAGCATGACCAAATTTGTTAAGGAAGAGTTGAAGCTTACCCCAATTTTATGGGATGATGCATTCGAAAAAGGATTACACGATAAGGATTGTATTGCTCATTGGTGGCGTTATGGAAAGATTCACTGGTGGAAAGACATGGAATTAACCATTGATGAAAAAGCACAAAAGTTAGATCAGCCATATATCATGTCGCCGGCTAACTACACCTATTTCGACATGAGAAATGTGAAAAAGAAGAAGGGTGAAAAATCTATCGGTGCCGGTTGGGCAAAAGAAATTAGCGTAGCTCAGATTTATGCCTGGGATCCATTTTTAGATTTGGTGAATTATGATGAAAGCAAGCGTCATTTGGCACAGGGAATCATTTGTGCTACATGGAGTGAAGGCATCAAAACAATGGAAATATTTGAATTTTTGGTTTACCCTCGATTGGCTACCATGAGTGAGAAATGTTGGGCACACACTTTTGCTGATGTTGAAAAAATACCTTGGGAAGATTACCGCGACAATGTATTGATGAAGCAATTGAAACGTTACGATGAACTTGGCATTGAATATTGGAGCAAGGGTGATTTGAATTTGTTGAAGAGTATCAAATCAGAGAAGAAATAACAACCTTACTAAATCAAATTATGAAGAAGCGATATGTATTAGTTACCTTTTTAATGGCAATGATGGTTTTTCCTGCAATGTCTCAGGAAAAATTACTTTCACTAATTCCATACCCACAGCAGGTAGAAGTACTTGATGGTGATTTTCAGATCAGCAAAAGCGTAAGGATTTCTACCAATATATCAGATACAGAAATGCTTCGTTTGGCTGATGTCCTAAATCTGACTTTACAACAAAATTTTAAGATTAGCTCTAAGAAAAGATCCTCTAAAGTAATTGAGATTGAAATTGATAAAACGATAGGAAAATCTGGGGAAGCTTATAAATTGAATGTAAGTAATAAAAAAGTGCAGATTACTGGTGCCAATTACGCGGGTGTTTTCTACGGAATTCAAACTTTAAAGCAATTGGTCGATGGAAAAATGATTCAAGCAGTTTCAATTGAAGATGAACCAAGATTCAAATACAGAGGTTTGCATATTGATGTATGTCGTCATTTCTATTCGGTTGAGTTTATTAAGAAATTCATCGATGTGATGGCTTTTTACAAGTACAACAATTTACATTGGCACTTGACAGAAGACCAGGGATGGAGAATTGAAATTAAAAAATATCCAAAATTAACCGAGATTGGAAGTAAACGTGCTCAAACAAAAATTGGTCACTTAAGAGAAAAGCCTTATCAGTTCGATGGTGTTCCTCATGAAGGTTATTATACTCAGGAACAGATTAAAGAGGTGGTTGCATATGCTAAGGAGCGCTTTGTAAATATCATTCCAGAGATTGAAATGCCTGGACATGCAACTGCTGCACTTGCTTCGTATCCGCATTTGGGGTGTAAAGGAAAAGATTACAAAGTACAGGAAATTTGGGGTATCTTCCACACCATCTATTGTGCTGGTAAAGAATCTACATTTGAATTTCTGAAAGATGTAATTGATGAGGTTGTTGAATTGTTCCCATCGAAATATATTCATATTGGAGGAGATGAAGCATGGAAAGATCACTGGAAAGAATGTCCGCTTTGTAAGAAGAGAATGGAAGAGGAAGGTTTGAAAGATTACCATGAGTTACAATCTTACTTTATCCAAAGAATGGAAAAATACATCAATTCTAAAGGAAAACAGATTATTGGTTGGGACGAGATTTTGGAAGGAGGATTGGCACCTAACGCAACTGTAATGTCATGGAGAGGAATGAAAGGTGGCATTGCCGCAGCCAATATGGATCATGATGTGATTATGACACCGGTTGATCCTTGTTATTTTGATT
>Ga0070725_10000678_pt1 | contig 21982 bp, 22 predicted proteins | sample tdDd002_FD_69781 | JGI IMG/M metagenome (GOLD analysis project Ga0070725, IMG submission 69781) | Marine sediment microbial communities from the Atlantic coast under amendment with organic carbon and nitrate - tdDd00.2 | ecosystem: Environmental > Aquatic > Marine > Coastal > Sediment | place... | reverse complement strand
TTGCCTGCTAGTATCTTGGTTCGTTCGACTCTAAAATCGAGCGTTTGGGGATGAATACCCAGTGCGGCATCGAGGTTGATAGCCATTGCGACTCCTAGTCATTAGTGTTTTGATGTTGCGCTTCCCTTGCTATTACAAGTAGCATGCCAAGTAATTTAAATGAGGTTTTTTAATGGGTTACATCTTTCTTGTTAGGTGGAGGGGAATAGCTGCTTCCTGTTTTCTGATGCTTGTTTCCTGTTTACTTCCGCTTAGGGCCGATACGGAAGAGTTGCTCGATGTAAAGCTGCAGATAGAAAACCAACTGACGCGGCTGCTGAGTCTAGAGGTGGCCCAATGGCAGCGACACGCGGATTTGAAATCGGTAGAGCATAATATTGAGGTGAGGGTGCCTTCGGGAGCCGGCAGGTTGAAGCTTTGTCCCGAACCTTTGCAGATCGATACGGGGAGCGGACTGGTATTTGGCAATGTGCAGCGTAAGGTTTTATGTGCTTCCCAAGCCTGGTCTCTGTTTGTGAGGGCTAAGGTGAAAGTGACCGCCAAGCTACCTGTGGCGAACAGAGCCATGAAGCGAGGCGAGTTTATCGGTACACAAGATATTGAATGGCAACCGATAGTCTTAGGGGCTTCAGACCGAGATTTAATCACAAGAACCGACGATATTATTGGTCGTCAGGTGAGTCGAAAGTTACGCCGTCATAGGGCGATTCAGTTACATCATCTGAGTGCGCCTCAATGGGTTAATATCGGTGATAAGGTGATTATAGAAGCCCGCAGTCAGGGCTTTTACGCGAATATGGCGGGGGAGGCGCTCGAGTCCGGCGGTGAAGGGGAGGCAATTCGGGTTAAGAATTTAAGTTCGGGTAAGGTGATCACCGCATTTCCGACGGCAAAGGGGCGCGTCTCGACGGTGTTTTAAGTGACCCCCAATTTTAGTTTGATGCGCTTTGTGTCGCCTATATGAGTTAACAGCCAATATTATGGGTGAATCACGATGGAAATTAACAAAGTAAACAGTGCGCTTAGTACTGAAATCAGTACCAAGAAGGAGTCGGCGGCACTCCCTGAACTTAAGGACAAAAAGTCGGCCTCCCAAGCTTTACCTCCAAAAGCGGTCAGCGATGATTGGCACCTGCTTGCCCGTTCTCAGCCACAGCTGCAGCAGATTGAAGATGTAGATACAACGAAAATGGCTGAAATTCGTCAGTCTTTAAGGGACGGTAGCTTTGAACTCAACCTAACGGCTATCTCAGAAGCCATGCTGCAACAGCACGGTTAATCATGTCGAATAAAAGAGAGATTGTTCAGTCGGTTGTTCGTGGTATTCGTCAGGATATCGAAGGTTATAAACAGCTTAAAAGCATGCTGCAACGTCAAAGGGACTTGATGCAACGTCGCGATAATCATGGGCTTAAGTATCATAACGGTCACCAAACTACGCTGTGTGGACACCTTCAGCAACGAGCCCGCCTTCGAAGCGAAGGGCTTATCAGCTTGGGCTTTACGGGAGACGCCAAGGGGATGGAAAAGCTTATTGCTAAACTGCCGGTTCAGGCATCTATTCAGGTGAAGCTGTTATGGGAAAACTTACTGCTCTTAGTTAAAGAAAGCCAGAAGGTGAATGAAGCCAACGGTAAGTTGTTGGCCGGTCAGCATGAGGTGATATCCAGCTTATTGAATAGAGACATGCCGCAGAACATAGATTATGGTGCGCCACAAACAACGCCTTAGTTATGCGCCATTCGATTAAGATCTGTTGCTCCGGATTCTTGAGGCAAGATCATCGAGCTGTTTTTGCTCCTGCCGATTGTTGAGCGCTATTTTGTCCTGTTTGCGTTTTTGGCAGAGCCATTTTATCCCTTGCTGACGGCCAAGTTGCTGACGCCATAATCCATCTACCCGCAAGTGTTCTTGCTGCATTAATATCTGTTGCCGCGTTAGCCGGGTTTGCATGGGTCTTAATGCTAACTGAAGGTTATTACTGTTTTGCAATAACAATGAACTGGCCGCCTTAGGCGAGTACAGTTGGTATTCATCGAGCATCTCTCCCAGGCTGCGTTGTTGCTGAGCGATAGCCTGAATACGTTGCTGCGCCTCGTCCCTTTGCCTGCCAAGTTGACTCAGTTTCTTCTCTTCTTGCTGGCACAATCTCAGTAGCTGTTTCAATATTCGAATCCCTATTCTTTACCGGCAAGCACCATTAGAACGCTTAATTGTTCAAGGCTCTGCTGCTGGTACTCTTTGTCGAGTTGACTCAATTTTCTTTCTTGTTGCTAGCATAGTCTCAGTAGCTGTTTCAATGGTTGAGTTCCTATTCTGTACCTGTGCAGGTACGTTCAACTAGATCGCTTAACTGTTCGAGGCTCTGCTGTCGGTCGAACTTTTCTGCAGTATTTTGCTGAAGAAATTGTGCCATCATGGGATAGCTTCTTACGGCTAGGTCCATCTGTGGGTCATGTCCGGCCTGATAGCCTCCTAATGGGAGCAGTTCTTTCACTTCGTTATATCGACTGTTCAGATGCCTGAAGTGGTGGCCTTGTGCTAATTGAGTCTGTTCGGCGACTTGAGTGGCTAACCTGCTGACCGATGCTGAGATATCTATGGCTGGAAAATGTCCCTGTTCGGCAAGTTTTCGACTCAATACCAGATGACCATCCAGGATAGCCCTTGCTGCATCGGCAATGGGGTCTTGCTGGTCATCGCCTTCGGTCAATACGGTATAAAAAGCGGTAAGTGTTCCGACCGGATCTTGTCCGTTACCCGCGAGTTCGACTAAGCTTGGCAGCTGTGCAAATGCCGATGGCGGATAACCTTTAGTCGCTGGTGGTTCCCCAAGACTCAGGGCTATCTCTCGTTGTGCCTGTGCGTAGCGGGTGAGTGAGTCAACAAGCAGTAGTACCTGTTTGCCCTGATCTCTGAATGCGGCGGCGATATGGTGACACAGGCGCATTGCCCGCATTCGCATCAGAGGTGTGGTATCGGCCGGCGCTGCAATGACTACGGCACGCTGTCTTCCCTCCTCACCCAATGACTCTTCGATAAACTCTCTGACTTCCCGGCCACGCTCGCCGATTAAGCCCACAACCACCACGTCCGCCTCGGTAAAGCGTGTCATCATGCCGAGCAATACACTTTTGCCGACTCCTGAGCCCGCAAACAGCCCGAGTCGCTGACCTCGACCTATGGGGAGCAGGGCGTTAATGGCGCGGATCCCCACATCCAGAGGCTCTCTGATCGGCTTGCGAAGTAAGGGGTTGGTGGTGTTATTGCTAAGGGGAACACTCTGTAAATTGTTCAGTGGCCCAAGTGTATCCAACGGCTGACCTAAACCGTCGAGTACGCGACCTAAAAGCGAACCGCCAACGGGGATTTTTACCTGTTCGGCGAGTGGCATCACTCTGGAGCCCGGCATCAGGCCGGAAGTATGCTCGATTGGCATCAGACAGAGTGTCTCGGCGTTAAAACCAACAACTTCGGCTTCGATGAGGCGACCGTCCCGGCACTCAATATGACAGCGATCTCCCATGCCGAGCTGACAACCCACGGCCTCTAGCAGTAGGCCGTTGACGCGGGTTAACCTGCCATAGACCTGAGCGACGGGAACGCGTGGCCAGTCTTGTGCCTCGGTATTCAAATGTTCATTTGGTTGTAAGTTATGCAACATTAATAGGGAGCTCTGCTTTTGCGTTTGAGTCGCTTGTTTCCGGCTCCTTGAGTTTAGCCGAGACCTGATCCATACAGACATTCAGCCGGGTCTCAACCGAGGCGTCGGCATCAGATTTATCACTCACAATCCGGCAGCCGCCCGCAGATATACTCGGATCGGCGACTAAGGTCCAATCCTGTATCTTGTCTGCTGCCAGCTCTTTAAGTTTATCGACGGCATTGGGTTCAAGATGAATTTTTATCTCAGTTCGCGTATCCGGAAGGGCCGTTAATGTCTCTTCGACCAGAGATAGGATCTGTTGTGGTTGCAGGGTGAGCTCACAGCGGATCACCTGTTGGGCGACGCGCTTTATCAGGTCGAGTAACATGGTCTGTTGTTGTGAGATCTGATGAGTGTGGCCCTCCTCCAGAATTGACTTTAGTGCACTCAGGGGAGTGATTAGCTGATTGAGTTGCTCATCGATGGCTTCCTTACCCTTGAGGTTCCCCTCTATCCGTCCCTGATTGAAGCCGCTTGCATGACCTGAGCGGCGGCCCTCATCTGAGCCCGACTCGAAGCCTTCCATGTGCCCCTTGGTGACTCCCTCTTCATAACCTTTATCGAACGCTTCCTGATAGTCTTGCCAGCCGGTTCCTGCTTCACCTTCCATCGGCGACTGTTGAACTAAAGGAGCAAACCTGTGACGGCGCGCCTGCTCTTTCTTCAGGCGCCACTTAGGAGCCACTTTTTCTACCGGGAATGTCATTATTCGACCACCTGTTCTTCAAATAGCTGTAGCTCTATCTCACCGTCATCCATCATCTGTTTAGCGAGCTCCATGATCTCCTTTCTGGCGCTGGTTGCCTGACTTAGGGGGACTGCACCTATGGCGTCGACTTGCGTCTCAATGGCCGATGACATACGTTTTGGCAGAGCCAGAAGTAGGGTGGATTTGAGCTCTGAATCGATCCCTTTCAGTGCTAGTGCCAACATCTCCGGAGGGACGATTGCCATAATTTCCTGCAGCGTTTCAGGCTTCTGTCTTCCTAAAATAATAAAATCAAACATGTTGTCGGCGACATCACTGGCTAATTTTGTATCGTGTAGCTTGATCATATCCATGAGTTGCTCTCTGTCGCCCTCGAAGCGGTTGAGAATATCAGCGACCTGGCGGATACCGGCGACCTGAGTGTGGCTCTTCTCCATGGCGATTAACATGCAGCGCTCGACCAGTTGCCTTAGTTCATCGACGACATCTCTGTCGAGTTCACCGAGTTGAGCGATACGGACCAATACCTCATCCTGTCCTTCTGTGGGCAGACTCTGGAGTACTTGAGCCGCACTTTCCGGTGGGAGTAGCCCAAGCAGTACGGCTTGCAGCTGGCTGTGTTCATTGGTGATCTCTCTGGCTAACAGCTGAGGGTCTACCCACTCTAAACGTTTGACTAAGGTTTTAATTTCGTCACCGTAAATACTGTCTATGAGGCTTTTTGCTACACGGTCGCCCAGTGCAAGGTCTAAGGTCTTCTGCAGGTATGAGCGAGATGCTCTGGCGATGCCGGATTGCTCCTGATAGCGCATAAAGAAACGCCCGAGTACCGCTTCAGCTTCCTGCTGGGTAATGCTCGATAAGCGGGCCATCTTGTGGCTCAGGTGTTGAACATCATTTCTATCCAGGTGTGCCATCACCTGAGCGGCTCCCTTTTCACCCATACTCAGCAGTAACATGGCCGCTTGTTCCAGATTATCCATCTTTATTCCAAGTTCACTCTTATTCACAACATTCACTACCTGTTCTTTAAAACTTAATCTGCGGGATCTTCTGATACGACAAGATTATTTCTCGTTGTCGTTATCACCTATCCAGTGAGCAATAACCTCAGCCACACGAGCAGGCTCTTGGTTAGCGAGAAGACTCAGATGTTCCATCTTCACCGTGAGTGGCGATCCTGGTGCAGGCAGTCCCTGATTACCGATCCAGTCAGTATCAGACTTATCCTGTTCGAGACCCATCAGTTGATCTGCCAGAGCCTGGCTATCGCCGGATTGAGCTCCGGTGATGCTACTTGACCTTGGTGCCTCCAGTACCGGCTCTACCTGAGGGAGTTCCTCTTTGAGACTGTGTTCTGCCGTACGGGTCAGGTGTGATACGAGTGGCCGTAATACAAAGAATATGAGTCCGAAACCAAGAATTCCGCCGATAAAGTACCTAAGGTACGCCTGATAACCTTCCGCTTGCCACCAAGGCATAGGTTCAAACTGGGCGATCTGTACGGGGGCAAAATCGAAGCTGTTGATGCTGAATTGATCGCCGCGCTGCATTGAGTAACCAATCGCATCTTTGACCATAGTACCCAGTTGAGATACCTGAGCCTCGCTCCAGCCATTTTCACCAGCGGCTTGGTTATTGAGGAGAACCGAAACGGATAGATTTTCTAACTGCATCTGCTGAAAGCGGGTATGCCTGACTGAACGTCCAACCTCATACTGACGGCTCTCCTGCTGGTTCAGGTTGCGGCGGGTGTTCTCTTCAGCCGGATTTGCCTGAGCTTTAGGTGCCTGATTTGTCAGTGCGCCCGGAATACCCATGGCGATATCACTGTTGGTATCATTGATGCTCTGCTTCTCCTGGGTGATCACAGTTTGGGGGTCTAATGACTCACGAGTCTCTTCGACCTGGTTAAAGTTAACTTGAGCGGCAATTTGAACTTGAAAATTTTCTTTACCCAGCACTGGAGCCAGCATACTGGATGCCCGATTGATCAGGCTCTGCTCCAGCTCTAAGGTGTACTTGAGCTGGCGATCTCTGGCCTGAGTAATATCCTGATTGATTGCTATCCCGGAGCTAAGGTGATTCCCCTCTTGGTCGACAACCTGAACTCGCTCAGGAGTCATACCCGTGACGCTTCCGGCGACCAGATTTGCAATGGCTTCGATTTGACCCGGTTGAATTTTTGAACCGGCGTAAAGGTCCAGCATCACCGATGCCGATGGTAACTCTGGTTGTTGACGAATAAACAGGGTGCGTTTAGGAATGGCAAGATGGACTCTGGCGGTGCGAACGGCTTTTAATGCCATGATAGTGCGAGACAGCTCGCCTTCCAGGCTATGGCGATATTTTGCCTGCTCCATAAACTGGCTGGTACCAATGCCTGAGTTATCCAAGGATTCCATGCCTGAAGGGACTTTAGCTTTTACGCCACGGGCCGCGAGTAACATTCTCGCTTTACCTAACTTATCTTCCTGTACCAGCACCAGTCCTGAATTGGCCTCTAGTCGGTAATTGATCCCTTCGGCTTCCAGAACTTCGATGATTTGCGAGGTTTCAACTTTCTCTTGTTGACCATAGAGGGGGCGATAGCCCTGGCTTGCTGTCCAGAGTAAAAGCACGATAACACAAGCAACGACACTCGCCAGAATTGCCAGCACTAGTACCTGACGATCACCACGGTTAAATTGTTGCCATTTCGCCTTCAGGGAACTGACCATTTCACCCTTATCTCTGACATCGGAAATATTTGGGGTAGGTTGAGCGAGTGTTGTAGACATTTGTAATTTAATCCTTCAGAAAGAGGGCCGTTTGTTAGGGCCAACCTTTTTTAAATCAAAGCTTTTTTACTTATTACGCAGAGCCAGTTTTTCAGCGCTACAATGGCATTTTCATAACTTCATCAAAGGCTTGAACTAAGCGATTACGGATCTGGACCATGGCAGAAAAGGAGAGACTGGCTTTTTGTGATGCAACCATAGCTCCTACCAGATCGTCGCTTTCGCCGCTGTCTACGGCTCTCATCAGAGCCGATGACGCGTTTTGATCAAAGTTGATCGCCGCCACCTTATTCTCCATAAGTTCTGTAAATGAAGCTGGCTGTAAGCCAAGATCTTTAGGGTTAGGAGTTATTTTTATCGCCCCTTTGGCCATCTCAGTGTGGATACTCAGGGTGTCCATCATGGACTGAGGGTTGACTAAGGTTGAGTTTGACATCTGCTTTTCCTATCGGTGACGAATTCGTAATTGCCCTTTTAATTAAGCGGCATGACCTAATGCTTGTTCAATATCTATTCCCTCTTCACGCATCTGAACCAACTTGTATCTCAATGCCCGGGTTGTCATACCCAGAGATTCAGCACTTTGGCTACGGTGACCTTTGAAGCGTTTTAGAGTGTCTAAGATATATTGGAATTCTGCTTGTTTCTTAGAGGCCTTGAGACCTTTTTCTGAACTCTCGACCTTTACTTTGGCATGGTGAGCTTTTGACTCAATGCCCAGCTCTGCGGCCTGCAGCGCCTGACCTCTGCGCATGACTAATGCTCGTTGAATGGTATTTTCCAGCTCTCTGACATTGCCTGGCCAATCGTGAGACAGCAGGCGTTGTTGTGCGGGTTCACTGAAATAACAAGCTTGGTTATCGCTGAGTTGTTTGTACCTTTGCAGAAAGTGCTCCGCCAACGGCAGTATGTCTTCACGTCGTTCGCGCAGGGGAGATATTTTCAGTGGTAATACGTCTAAACGGTAAAACAGATCTTCTCTGAAATCACCGGTTTGGACGGCCTTGCGGAGATCTCTGTTCGTTGAGGCTATTACACGGATATTCAGTGGAATGGATCTGTGGCCTCCGAGACGCTCGACCTCTCTCTCCTGCAACACCCGCAGTAGCTTAGACTGTAAAATAAAGGGCATTTCACCGATCTCATCTAAGAGTAAGGTTCCCCCATTGGCCAGTTCAAACTTACCAGGCTGATCGCTGGATGCTCCCGTGAATGCGCCTTTGACATGGCCAAACAGAATTGACTCCAGGATACTCTCGGGGATGGCTGCACAGTTGACGGCAATAAAGGGCTGGTTAGCACGGTTTGAGTTTTGATGGATATAACGTGCAATCGGTTCTTTTCCGGTTCCGCTTTCACCGGTTAATAATACACTGGCTTCAGTGGTTGCAGCCCTGTGGGCTAACATCAATAGCTGGCGGCTTACCGTCGAAGAGACGACTAAATCGGTATCGGGTTGATCTAACCGTCTTAACCTTTGCAGTAGTGAGATGACCTGATCTCCATCGAGAGGGAGTAATAGGTAGTCTTGGACACCGAGCTGCATAGCCCTTGTTGCCAGCTCTGTTTGTTCCGGATCCAGCAGTGCAATTTGATTTTTTCCCGGGTAGAGGGATAGTTTTTCTACCAACTCATCACCACTGCAGCAGGATAGGTTGATCATGCTGATCCAAGGCGTGCCGGAGCTCGGCTGCCAAAGCTCGAAGCCTTGCAAGGAGAGCTGCTCAACACTTTGCTCTGCGATTGCTGCATCGACTAATCGGTAATCAGAGAGAGGCATGGTTAACTCCGGTTGGGCTACTATCCGCAGTCTTAGTGTGGGGTTTTATTAAACGAATTGTTACCCTGCGATTTAATTTTCTACCTTCAGGGCTATGATTGCTGACTCTTGGAGCGCGCGAGCCATGGTGGCGAACCTGAATTTTCTGTTCCTGAATGCCTAGCTCAACCAAACGGGATGCCACCTCGTCGGCCCTTTCTTTACTTAGTACCAAATTGGCTAAGTGCTCACCGGAAGCATCGGTGTGTGCATCGACCAAAATTTCCTTTACAGATGAATCGGCTTGAACATATTGCGCGATAGCATCTAAATCGACTTCGTGTGCCGCGATGAGCTTACTGGTACCCGATTCAAATTGGATATCGACACGGCGAACATATGAGAAAGGTTTAGGCAGTAACGCTTGACGACAACGTTTGAACTTATTCGCAATTGCCTGAGTATTAATGGGACTGGTTTCTACCTTATATGAGATGCCATCATAGGTTTGAACTAAGGCCTGCCAGGCAAGTCCTTGCTCTAATGCTTCTAAAAATTGGTTTGTTGTGTCATCACTGCTGGCTGTTCGACCATGCCATTTCAGGTGGGTAGCCCCGGCACTGAAGTTATCGTTTTTACTCCATGAAGGAGAAACGACCTTTACCAGGCTCGTCGTTTGTTCGAAGGAGAGCCAATCTGCATCGAGTTGCAGGCTCAGAGGTAGACCTGGTTGCGCGAGCAATTTAAATTCACCAAAACCATTCACCTTATGTTCAATCTGGCAAATGAAGCGATTACCGCTAAAGCCCCATTCGGCCTGCTCGAAAGGAGTTTGATAGCGGGTGCTACTTGCTGTTGCAATATTCGATATAAGCAGAAGAAAAGCCAGTGAGTAGAGTTTTATATGAGCAGAGATTTTCAATGCTTCATGTTCCTTTTATTGTGCGAATATAAATAAGTTTGTTATTTGCTATTTAATATTTGTTATATGTTCTGGTGGTGTTTATTTATATTTTTGATGTTTTTGTTTGAGCTGGTATTGATGCGCTATAATTAAACATTAATAATAGATTATGTAAAATGTTTTTTTTCGAATTAATGTTTTTTGTGAGTGTAGACTGGTTGAAAGTATGGTTTTGTACTGGTATCTTTTAATTAAAAGTAATCAAAACAACTTGGAATAATGACTTTTCCATTCTTATTTATACTAAGAGATTTATCAGTGTGAATGTTTTTTGTTCGTAACCTGTTGTTTTAATAGCCTTGGGTGTGGTTTTTTATTCTGTAAACTATGTGTTTTGCATTATTTCATACTAAAGTAAGTTTTTTTCAAAAAAACATTAAAGTTTTTTTAGCTTCGGTCGCTTTATATGTTTTTTGGTTGATAGTTTGTTTTTGTTGGTGGTTTTTCTTTATTAGTTTTTTATTGTTTCAGACCATCATTGAGACTTTTCCATTTTATTAAGTTGTTTTTAAGTTTTGTTATTTTTTATATTTTTGCTTGTCATTAAATTGTCGCTAGTCATTTTAATGTCTATTTTTAACGTTAGGCATTTATTTGACTTTGTATTTGTAGGTTTGGAATTAAAATGAAAACAACGGCGAAAGCATGTTTACTTAAAGCTTCTAGGTGTGAGCGGGTTAGACCTGTTGCATTAATTCAAGAGAAGTTAGCTCGTAGTCGGTTATTGATTCAAGTTGATGCTTGTCAACGCTCCTTTATTGAGGCTGCGAATGGGGTGCTCAACCCAATTATCAGACAGGGTCATCACGCGTTATCGAGTATTTCATTGGCCGACAGTGATCAGCCCTTGGTACCCGATATCAATAATGCCTGGTTTCTACTTCGATATCAGCGGCTGCCTTTGGCGTGGTGGCGCATTGATAAATGTACATTGGATCAATTGGCGAGTGGCTATTATGGAAGCCTGGCGACTCCCTTGAAGTCGCCTTTGCGAGCCCCCAGCCAATCTGAGTTTAGGTTGGCAAAAAAATTGATGCTTGCCGCACTCAAGGTCCTACCTACAGCAGAGCTTGATGAAAATGCATTAGAGCTTGAGTTGGTGGTCAACCGTACACCCATCGATTCACCTGTGAGTTGGGAGATCGCTTTTCCGCTAGAGCATGAAGTGGATCCTATGCTGTTTTGTATGACTGAACACCTATTGGGTTTGATGTCTGAACAACCTAGCCAGTATATGGCAACACCCGATTTAGCCGAGAAGCTCTCGCATCGCTTGCGCCAGATCCCCATCAAAATACTGTTTGAACTTGGTCGTCAAAGCACGCCGGTGACTTCACTTAAAGGTTTGGAAGTGGGTGACATATTACCTATGAACTTACATTCTCGCTGCCCGGTAACCGTGGGAAAGCGTCCTCTTTTTTATGCTGCGATTCATACCCATGATGGCCAGATGGTTGCCAAATTAGCCCAGGACATATACCAGCGTGAATAGCGCGATTTCTTTCTAAGTGATTTATTTATATTGATTTTATGTGATTTTAAGATGCTTACCAGCGATAGGACAGTACAATGACAGAACATACATTGCTACAAGACGATGATTTTTTACTGGATGATAATCTTTTTGGCGAGGAGGATAGTGTTCAGGAGATCGGCAGCCCCAAACCAGTTAAAGATATCTCTTTCTTTCATCAGTTGCCGGTACAGGTGACGTTAGAGTTGGCGAGTGCCGAGATGTCTCTGGGAGAACTGACTCGAATGGGAGAGGGTGATGTGGTTGCGCTCGATCGCATGGTAGGAGAGCCATTAGATATACGTGTGAATGGTGCCTTGCTCGGAAGGGGGGAAGTTGTTGAAGTTAAGGGGCGATATGGAGTGCGTTTGTTGGAAGTTGAAGCTATCAGTCTAACCGGGGCGAATGACTGATTATGCTTCGAGCACTGCTGCTTCTCTTTTGCTTACTGGCACCGAGTGCATTTGCAAATGATGGTTTTACGCTATTTACCTTAGATGATGGCCAACAAAGTCAATCGGTCAATATAAAGTTAGAGATCCTGGCCCTGATGACAGTGCTGAGTTTTCTGCCCGCTTTGTTAATGATGTTGACCAGTTTTACCCGCATTATTGTGGTGTTGGCTATTTTACGACAGGCATTGGGTCTGCAACAGAGTCCGCCTAACAAGGTGTTACTCGGTATTGCTCTGGTACTCACTATCTTTGTGATGAGGCCTGTTGGCCAGGTTATCTATGATGAGGCTTATCTGCCCTACGATCAGGGGCTGATAGAACTACCTGAGGCGGTCAATATTGGTGTCGTACCTTTGCGTAAGTTTATGTTGGCGCAGACACGAGAAACCGATCTTGAGCAGATGCTAAAAATTGCAGATGAACCCGTCACTCTGACAGCCGATGAGATCCCCTTCTTTGTGCTTATGCCTGCCTTCGTGTTGAGCGAACTCAAGACCGCCTTTCAGATTGGATTCCTCCTGTTCCTTCCTTTTCTTGTCATCGATTTGGTCGTTGCCAGTGTGCTGATGTCGATGGGGATGATGATGCTTTCGCCTTTGATTATCTCATTGCCTTTTAAGTTGATGGTATTTGTGCTGGTGGATGGCTGGTCTATGACGGTCAGTACGTTAGTCGCCAGTTTTGGATAGCTGGTTTTTTTGATAAAAACAGTCGACAGCTATCGGCTGTCATTTAATGACGGCTTTGGTGAGTTAAATGCAATTAATTAACAAAACAGGACGGGTGATATCTTTGGTCGATATGATCTATTTCTCAGCATGCTTGCTGGTCAGCGTCATAGTGCTGTTCGATGCCTGGGCGCTTGTGCTTACTCTGTTAGCTCAAGGTTTAAGGTAAGGGTATGGACGTCAACGAGCTGACCTCAATCTTTTCCGATGCCATCTATCTGGTGGTTGCCATGGTAGGTGTCTTGGTTGTACCTAGCCTCTTGGTAGGATTGATCATTGCGGTGTTTCAGGCGGCGACGCAAGTTAACGAGCAAACGCTCAGTTTCTTACCCAGACTGGTGCTGACTCTCTTAATGGTGTTGTTCTCCGGACAGTGGCTGTTGCAACAGATCTCAGATCTGTTTGATCGCCTGTTTATGAACATCCCCCACATTATCGGTTAATCATGCTGTCTCTGACCTCGGCTCAACTCAGTTCATTTATCGGCATTTTCTGGTGGCCATTTTTTCGTATTATGGGCGCGTTTATGGTGATGCCATTTTTGAGCAGTAGCTATATTCCGGCTACGGTAAGGGTGTTGCTGGCTTTGACTATTTCAGCCTTGCTTGCTCCCATGCTACCGCCACTTCCTGAGGTGGATGCCATCTCTGTCGGGGCGCTTTTTTTAGCGATCGAGCAGTTGTTGGTTGGGTTTATGCTGGGGCTTTTTCTGACCATAATGATCCATGTGATGACACTGCTCGGTGCCATGATGTCCATGCAGATGGGGCTGGCTATGGCTGTGATGAATGATCCGGCTAATGGAAGCTCAAACCCTATTCTGGGACAGTGGTTTTTGTTGTATGGCACGCTACTGTTCCTCGCTCTGGATGGGCATCTGGTTGCGATAGGTGTACTCGTCGATAGTTTTCGTCTTTGGCCCATAGGTTCAGGAGTATTCGATCTTCCTCTCATGGGACTCGTTAGCCGCTTTGCCTGGATCTTTGCATCGGCTCTGATGTTAGCCTTGCCCTCCATCTTAGCCATGTTGATGGTGAATATTACCTTTGGTGTCCTAAGTCGTGCCGCCCCATCTTTGAATGTATTTGCATTAGGCTTCCCCATGTCGATGCTGATGGGACTGCTATGCGTGATGCTCTCTTTCAGTGGTTTGCCTAGCCGTTACAGTGATATCTGTCTCGATGCGCTTGAAGCCATGTATCAATTTATAGGTGGCTAGAGATGAGTAAAGATACCGGTCAGAGTAAAACTGAAAAGGCGACCCCCCAGAAACTCAAGAAGGCACGGGAGCTGGGGCAGGTTCCCAGATCCAAAGATCTTGCGGCGACAGCCTTAATCATAGGTTGCTCCCTGATGCTGACGGCGAGTGCAGACTGGTTTGCCACACAAGTTGCTCGGGTTGCTCAGTTCAATATGTCGCTCACCAAGGCTGAGTTGGATGAACCGGGGATGATGATGATCCACTTAGGCACATCTTTAGTGGAGATCCTCAACATTTTGGGCCCCATTATTGTTTTGATCGCCGTGCTATCTATGGTTGCGGGTTCCATGCCTGGTGGGCCGGTTTTTAATTTTAAGAATGCCGCCTTCAAATACAGTCGCATCGATCCCATCGCTGGCATAGGGAGGATGTTCTCGGTGAAGTCTTTGGTTGAGCTGGTGAAGTCGATACTTAAAATAGTTTTGCTGATCGGCATCATGTTTACCTTTCTTGAACATAACCTGCAAAGCCTGTTGAGTTATAGCCAACTACCCATCGACGAAGCTGTACGCAAGGGCATCGACATCTTGTCTTTGGGAATGCTGTACTTGGGACTGGGCATGCTGGTGATCACCTTTATCGATGTCCCATATCAGTATTGGCATCATCATAACGAGTTGAAGATGTCCCGCCAGGATGTGAAGGATGAGCATAAACAACAGGAAGGCAAGCCAGAGATTAAGGCGAAAATTCGTCAGTTACAGCAGCGCATCGGCCGTTCCAGAGCCGATGTTGCAGTCCCGCAAGCCGATGTCTTGTTGGTTAACCCCAATCACTACGCTGTTGCACTTAAATATGATGTCGAGAAAGCCGACGCACCTTACGTGCTTACTAAGGGAACAGATGAGCTGGCGTTATATATGCGCCAGATTGCTAAACATCATGATGTTGAGGTGATCGAGTTACCGCCATTGGCGCGTGCTATCTACTACTCGACCCAAGTCGAGCAGCAGATCCCGGCAGCCCTGTTTATCGCCATCGCTCATGTGCTCAGTTATGTGTTACAGATTAAGGCCGCACGCCAAGGTAAGCAGCAAAGACCAGACCCGCTACCTAATTTCTTTATTCCACCTCATTTACGTCGTGATTAGAGAATTAGAGATATGAAGAGTGCTCTATGGCCGAATGACGAGGCAGAAGATAAGGCCGGAGTCTCTATTCAACGTCTTTATTCCACTGACATTACATCGTGATTAGAGAGCCATTAACTAACTTTTATTTCATCACCGTCGCTCTACAAGGTATAGCGACACGATTTGAGGATATTGAACCATGAACTGGTTATCGCGCACTTTTGCAGGCAATCGCAGCTATATAGGGATCCCTATCATGCTGCTTGCCATTCTTGCCATGGTTATTCTTCCATTGCCCCCTTGGTTGCTGGATATCCTGTTTACCTTCAACATTGTGCTGGCTGTAATGGTGTTGCTTGTCAGCGTTTCCATCAGGCGTCCCATCGACTTCTCGGTCTTCCCTACAGTGCTCTTGTTAGCCACCTTGATGCGGTTAACCTTGAACGTGGCATCGACGCGTGTGGTCCTCATTGAGGGGCATCAGGGAGGTGATTCCGCAGGACGGGTGATCCAGGCGTTTGGTGAGGTCGTTATCAATGGTAACTATGTCGTCGGCGGGGTGATCTTCTTAATCTTGATGATCATTAACTTTGTGGTGATCACTAAGGGCGGGGAGCGGATCTCTGAGGTGTCGGCGCGCTTTACTCTCGACGCTCTTCCCGGCAAACAGATGGCTATCGATGCGGATCTCAATGCGGGGGTCTTGAGTCAGGAGCAAGCAAGAGTGCGTCGTCAGGACGTTGCCCGTGAGGCCGATTTCTATGGTTCAATGGACGGCGCATCTAAGTTTGTGCGTGGTGATGCCATCGCAGGTTTAATGATCTTGGCCATCAATATTCTTGGCGGTATCGCTATTGGTGTCTTCATGCATGGTCTGAGTGCAGGAGAAGCATTCAGAACTTACGCCCTGCTGACCATTGGTGATGGACTCGTTGCCCAAATTCCTTCTCTGCTGCTGGCTACCGCAGCGGCTATTATCGTGACGCGCGTCTCCGATGCCGAGGAGATGCCGACTCAACTGAGTAAGCAGTTGCTGGCTAATCCTAAGACGTTGGCAACCGCAGCTGCGGTGATGACTATCCTTGGTTTAGTGCCGGGTATGCCTGCTTTTGTCTTCCTCTCATTTGCAGCCTTGTTAGGTTTCGCAGCCTGGAAGCAGAGTCAGGGAAGAGCTGTCCAACCCGAAGCGGAAGTTGAGGAGCAGTTAGAGAAGAGTCTGTCGGAGCCCTCAGCCCCCAGTTGGGAGGCATTGCCGTTCACCGACCTTATCGAGGTGCGCTTGGGTTATCGATTAGTTCATCTTGTTGAGCGCAGCAAGGGCGCCGAGTTGCAGAAGCGGCTGACGGGTATCAGGCGAACCTTGTCTGAGCAGGCGGGTTTTTTGCTTACCGAAGTCAGGGTAAGGGATAATTTGGCCTTAGCGCCCAATGCGTATCAGATTAATCTGATGGGAAACCCTGTGGTCACCGCAGAGCTGGAGCCTGAGCGACTGATGGCCATCAAGAGTGGCCCGGTCTTCGGTGATATCGACGGTGTCATAACCAAGGAGCCAGCCTACAATATGGATGCCACCTGGATAGAACCTGAGTTAAAGGCTAAGGCGTTAAATCTGGGGTATTCGGTTGTCGATAATGCCACTGTTATCGCGACTCATGTGAGTAAGCTTATACGTGAGTCTTTGCCGGATATGCTGCAACATGATGATGTCATCGCCTTGAACGATCGTCTCGCGAAACAGTCACCTAAATTGGCAGAATCCTTAAGTACGGCGTTAACCCCGATCCAGCAGCTTAAGGTATATCGATTATTGCTCAAAGAGCAGGTGTCATTGAAGGACATCCGCACCATAGCGACCACCTTGCTCGATTGCAGTGAAAACAGTAAAGACCCTGTCTTGTTGGCCGCCGATGTTCGGTGCGCTCTTCGCAATAGTATTCTTCACTCTATTGCGGGCTCAGCTCCGCAGATCAATGTATTGACCTTGGCGCCTGAGCTGGAACAAACATTGATGACCGCACTGAACCAGTCTCAGCAACAGGGCAAGATAGCGCTGGACAGTTTTCCGGTTGAACCACAGTTACTGGCACAGTTGCAGCAAAAGATGCCGCAAATATTAGCGGATGCAAAGGAGCAGGGGCATAGTCCTATGTTGTTGGTGTCGCCACAACTCAGGCCGATTCTTGCCCGTTATGCATTGGCCTTTGCCAGAGGGTTACATGTGCTCTCATACAATGAGATCCCCGAGACCCGTGAGTTGATGGTCGCGGGGCAGCTAGGTTGATAGAGCCGGTTCGGGAAGGTAGTTTAAAGGGAGCTTAGCTCCCTTTAATATCGGCTGAAATCATTGTGGGCGGTTATGATTTGTGAGAAGCCAGAAATTTCAATAAGGCATCGATGGCAAAGTTGCGGGCTTCATCTTTTTCCATAAAGACCTCATGACGAGCATTAGGAACATTGAGTAGCTGACAGAGTCCGCCAACGGCGTGATATTGCGCAAAGTTATCGACAACCGTATCTTCATCGGCCTGAAGAATCAAAATGGGCACCCGACTGTGTTTAGCGGCTAAGGTTGCGCGCTCTCCCGCATCGATAGACTCATGTAGCCAGCGGTTTGTCGGCGATCCGACCTGCACCTGAGGGTGGTCTAGGTATAACTTCTTGTAATTGTCGTAGCGAAGTTGGCTATGAGTCAGGTCATTCTTGGCAAACTCTACGGGCTCGTAGTCACTTCCCCCCAGCACATAGTTAGGCCCTTTGCCTGAGTCTGTGGTATCGAGTAAGTGAGCCAGCCAGCGGATAAAGCGGCGACTTATAGGCAGCTTGATGCCATACATGGGGGCCGAAAAAGCGGCCGCCCTAAAGGTATCAGGGTGTTTTTCCATGTAAAGGGTGCCAATGGCCCCTCCCATAGAGTGACCTACAAGGAATAGATCGATATATTTTTTGGGTTTTACGACCGTTTCTATAAAGTGTGCGAAGTCATCAATATAGGTATCGAATCTGTCTATGTGCCCCTGTTGAGGGTTGCTCGTGGTTCTGCTCGATAAGCCTTGGCCGCGATGATCCAGGGTGTAGATGCTATAGCCCTGACGATAGAGATCGAAAATCAGTTCCCGATATTTAATGTATGACTCGATCCGGCCATTGCTGATGACTATGGCCTTCTGGCTTTGGGGATGTTCGATGAAGGAATAGGCTAAGCTGATATCATCAATTTTGATGACCGATTTGGTAACCTGTGACCACATTGCCTGCTGCTCTGCAGAGTCTAGGTTTTGCTCGGATGATAGGCTCATTTCAAGGGCATCTTTTTGAATATTAGCGTGTGCTTCCAGGGCTATCGACATGATATTTACTGAGATTATGTATCTTGATTAGCAGTGTAGCACAGAGAGTAAATTCGCCGCGAGCCAACGGTTACGGGTAAGAGATCTTCAGGTTTCTCTTTAGCCCGTAACTCGTGGCTTATTCTGGGGGGATTAGCTGCCCTTTAGCGCTTTCTGAGTTGAAATAAAATCATCTATCTGCTGCTCCAGTACCTGCATCGGCACCGAACCATTTTCCAGGATCGCATCGTGGAAGGCCCTGATATCAAACTCTTCACTTAGTGCATCCTCTGCCTTAGCCCGCAAGCGTTTTATGGTGAGTTCACCAATCTTGTATGACAGTGCCTGACCTGGCCAGGAGATATATCGGTCAATTTCCGTGGTGACATTATGCATAGAGAGCGCGGTGTTGCCGGCCATGAAGTCTAAGGCCTGTTGGCGACTCCAGCCTTTGGCATGCATGCCGGTATCGACAACTAATCGGGCCGCTCGCCACATCTCATAGGTTAACCGGCCAAAATTACTGTAGGGGTCCTGGTAGAAACCCGCTTCTAAACCCAGATACTCGGAGTAGAGTCCCCACCCCTCACCAAATGCGGATATATAGCTATAGCGGCGAAAGTTTGGTAACGAAGTGAGTTCGGTATTGAGGGATATCTGCAGATGATGTCCTGGTACCGCTTCATGAAGAGTTAGGGCTTCCATCTCATACAGTGGTCGCTTATCGAGTGCATAGGTATTGACCCAGTAATAGCCTGGCTCATCATCCCTGTTTGAGCCGGAGTAGCGTCCCGTGGTGTATTTAGGTGCTATCTCGGCCGGTACTTCCTGAATGCCATATGGCGTGCGGGGAAGCTTGCCAAAATATTTCGGCAGCATGGCATCGGCTTTCTTGGCGATGTAGGCGGCTTCTTTCAATAACTCTTCGGCAGACGTCGGATAGAATTGAGGATCGGTTCGCAGGAAATGGAGAAACTCAGCAAAAGTGCCCTTAAAGCCGACCTCGTTGATAATGGTTTCCATCTCAGCCCGGATCCGTTTGACCTCTTTTAATCCCAGCTGGTGGACCTGATCTGAGCTCATATTCAGGGTGGTGTAATACCTGACTCGGTTTTCATAGAAGGCTTCACCGTCGGGAAGACTGGCGGTTGCGATGCTGGTACGGGCTCCGGGAATATAGCTCATGGTCATAAAATCGTAGAACTGCTGGTACAGAGGAAGCACGGTATTCTGAATCAGCTCCAGGCCCTCTTGGGTCAATGCTGTCTTCTGCGTATCAGTGAAATGCTTTGGATACTGAGTGAAAGGCTTAAAATAGCCACTCTGTTTGACCGGCACGATAAAAGCGCTGATGCTCTCTTCAAATCCTTTGAGCGTTATTTTAGGTGGCGTAATTCCACTCTCTAATCCTTGTTGTAACCAATGAGTCTGCTGTGCGAAGTAGGTTGGCAGTGCTCTTAGCTTGGCGATATAGTCTCTATAGTCCTGCGCGCTTGTAAAACGGGCTTTAGCTATCGAGGCGATATAGGCATGAAAACCACTCTCAGACGAGATGGGAAGGTAGTGATCTTTATATCGATAGAGGTCGACGCTGTTTTGCAGTTGATCTTGTAAAATCTGCGCGTTAATTTTTTCCTCTTTCGTTAGCGGACTTCTATCCAGCACCTTTAGTGAGTTGAGTATTACCTGTCGTCTCTTGTTGAGGTTAGCCAGAGCCAAAGGTGACAGGTCGGCAAGTTGTCCCGCCTTATCTAAGTTGCCTTGAGAGTAGGCAAAATCCGGACTGGCATCTAAGGTGACTAGCCATGCCTGATCTATTAAGCCTTGCAGCTGGGTGTTGGCTTGTGTTTTGACAGCGGGTTCTTGATCCTGAGGCTGGTCGGTGTTTGCCGTATTTAGTTGGCAGGCACTTAAGCTGATGGCAAGCAGGCCAGGTACCAAAATTTTGTACATTGAATCTATCCTTCATTGTTATTGTTATTTTTACACCCAAAGGAACTCGATATGGGGAGTTCTGCATGTCGGGCTTTTGGAAGTCGTTTGGGTAGTAGGCTGGATGAATTTAGCACTATTTTTAGTTTTTGTATGTAATACCAATCAGTATAAGAAAGGGAGCTACTCAGAGTAATTTTTGGCAAACTAATTCAAGGCGAATAAATGATGCAATGGGGCTCCCTTGTGAAGCTATTCAACAAGGAAGTAGGCAGCATCTTCTATTTGGCAGGTACAAAAAAGCCGACGATGAGTCGGCTTTCTATGAGCATTCTAAAGAGCGATATTTAAAATTAGATCACTCTTGAGAACTGCTGTTGACGCGCTTTCTCACGATAGTAAACATCGAAACAGATACAGATATTACGGATCAGCAAGCGACCCGTAGGGCTGATTGTGATCTTTCTATCTGTAATATTGACGAGCTCATCATCGATAAATGTTTGCAGAAGCTTCAGATCTTCCGAGAAATACTCTTCGAAGTTGATCCCAAGCTTCTCATCGATTTGCGCCATATCCAGATCGAAATGACAGATAAGCTGCTTAATTACCACACGGCGGATCTCATCGTCGCGGTTTAAGCTACAGCCTTTCCAAAGCGCATGACCCGACTTGTCTACAGATTCATAGTAAGGGCGGATATCTTTTTGGTTTTGTGCATAACAATCACCGATTTGGCTGATTGAGGATACACCCAGACCTAGTAGGTCACACTCTTCCTGTGTCGTGTAACCTTGGAAGTTTCTATGTAGACGACCTTCATTCTGAAGAATAGATAATTCATCATCTGGCTTAGCAAAATGATCCATACCGATATATTGATAGCCTGCGCCGGTCAATGTCTCGATAGTTTGATGTAGCATATCCAGCTTCTGCTGAGGGCTGGCTAAGTCTTCATCTTTAATCTTACGTTGCGCCGCAAAGCGTGCAGGCAGGTGGGCATAGTTGAAAACAGACAGACGATCAGGGTTCAGGTCCAGTACTCGTTGCATTGTCTCAGCAAAGGTTTCAGGAGTCTGGTGTGGCAAGCCGTAGATAAGATCTATGTTGGTGGAGACAAAACCGAGTTCTTTTGCCTTAGCCATCAGGTCAAAGATGAACTGCTCATCTTGTTCGCGATTAACCGCTATCTGGACTTTTTTATTGAAATCTTGCACACCGATAGAGATACGGTTGAAACCCGCTTCTTTAAGCGTATCTAACATAGATAGCTCAATTTCACGTGGGTCAACTTCGATCGAGTATTCACCCTCATCGGCCACATTGAAGCTGGACTTGATTAGGGCCGATAGTTTTAAGATCTGATCGGGACTCAAGAAGGTCGGTGTACCGCCACCCCAATGTATTTGGGTGACTAAATAATTTTTGAATAGTGGTGCGCGTTTTACTATCTCAGCCGCAAGATACTCAATGTATTGATCTGCTTTATGCTGATGGCGAGTGATCACCTTATTACAGCCGCAGTAATAACAGAGTTTGGCACAGAAAGGGATGTGGACGTAGAGTGAAAGCTTGTCACTCTTACTGTTTTCAATTGAAGTCAGCAATTTCTCTTCGGTAAAAGAGTCATCAAATTCCAGCGCAGTAGGATAAGAAGTATAACGGGGACCGCTGTAATTGTATTTTTCGATCATTGACTGATCCCAACTAATTTGGGTGGGCTGCTTCAAGGCGTGTCCTCCGGTAGGGTAGTTTAGCAACGTTTAAAGTATGCAT
>Ga0070725_10000675_pt1 | contig 22055 bp, 21 predicted proteins | sample tdDd002_FD_69781 | JGI IMG/M metagenome (GOLD analysis project Ga0070725, IMG submission 69781) | Marine sediment microbial communities from the Atlantic coast under amendment with organic carbon and nitrate - tdDd00.2 | ecosystem: Environmental > Aquatic > Marine > Coastal > Sediment | place... | reverse complement strand
ATTGTGTAAAAGAATTTGGTAACGATTAAATTGAATACATACACCAAATTAAAGTCTAAATATAACATATAAATTCAAACTATAAAGAATAAAAAGGAAAAAGCTACTGCTGATGCGACTATGACTTACAAAATGGAAGCAAAATCATAGAAAATAAAGGCACAAATAAGAAAAATAGAACTGCTTTGAAAGAATGAGCTACAAAGTGCTTTCAAATCTAAGTTAAATTGATCGTAATGATTAAGCAATCGTTTTCGATGGTAAAACATAGATATATTTACACTTAGAAATAAAATTGGCAAACTTGACAGCTTGACAGTAGAAATTATTTTAATACATTTGTAAGATCATCACACTACTATTACAATTTTTTAAAATGGAAAATTTACCTAAAGAGGTAGCTGAAGCTATCAAAAGCGGATTGGAAGACAATCAATTGATTCAAATGGCTCAGGATCTACTAGATCATGGTGACCAGGAAAATGCCGCAAAAGTTTTGGATTTCTGTTTCTAAGATCCAATCCAGTTTACAAAAACAAAAGCCAAAAGAAATTCTTTCTTTTGGCTTTTGTTTTTTTTAGCAAATATCACTTAAACTTTACAGTCACCCCTCTGTCTATCGACATTTGATTCACTCATTTCAGTGGAGTTCACGAACTGCGCTTCGCTTCGTTTCCCCTAAAAAGGGAGAAAACTAAATAATAAGCTTTAATTGATGATTTTAACTGATAACTCCTGTAGAAAGATTTTAAAACCGTCAGCTAAAGCAAGTGATGAAAGTTAAAAAGTCGAAGAGTTGAAAAATACAGAATACTCTGATCTTACCAATTGAGGTTAGGGATTTGGGACTTTGGAACTTTCTACCTTTGAACTTTTATACTTTCATACTTTTCCATTGATGAAAAGTAACAAAAATCTACGGCGCATCTGCTCAGTGACCCATAACGGCTCAAAAGCGAATAGAAATAGATAGTTTCGCTCGTTCCTCACTCAACAGCATTTCTATTTTTCGCTTTCTTCTGCCTATGGGGTCCCACTTGCGCAGCTGATGCCGATCCTTCCCTTCAATATAGAATAGTAGAATAGTCAAAAAGTAAAATAGTAGAAAAGTCGAAAAATAAAGAATACTCTGATCTTACCAATTGAGATTTGGGATTTTGGAACTTTGCATATTGGAGATTTCTCCTTAATACTTGGTACTTTTCACTTTGAAACTTTATACTTTATACTTGGTACTTTTTACTTTGAAACTTTATACTTGATACTTTATACCTTGGTATTTGAACTTGTAAAGCAGGCGGCAAAAGTCAATCAGTCCAATGGTCAAACGGTCGAATGGTCGAATGGTCGAATGGTCGAAAAAAAATAAAGAATACTCTGATCTTACCAATTGTAAAAATGTCAAATGGTCAAATGGTCGAATGGTCAAAAAAAAGAACACTCAGATCTTACCAATTGTAAAAATGTCAAACGGTCAAACGGTCAAACGGTCAAATAGTCGAATAGTCGAATAGTCAAAAAATAAAACATACACTAATCTTACCAATTGGGATTTGGATTTTGGAACTTTGCATATTGGAGATTTCTCCTTAATACTTGGTACTTTTTACTTTGAAACTTTATACTTTATACTTGATACCTTGGTATTTGAACTTGTAAAGCAGGCGGCAAAAGTCAATCAGTCCAATGGTCAAACGGTCCAATGGTCGAAAAAAAATAAAGAATACTCTGATCTTACCAATTGTAAAAATGTCAAACGGTCAAACGGTCAAACGGTCAAATAGTCGAATAGTCGAATAGTCGAATAGTCAAAAAATAAAACATACACTAATCTTACCAATTGGGATTGGGATTTGGATTTTGGAACTTTGCATATTGGAGATTTCTCCTTTATACTTGGTACTTTTTACTTTGAAACTTTATACTTTCTCCTTTCTACTTTCTCCTTTCTACTTTAGATTTTGTTTTTTGGGATTTGGAACTTTGCATATTGGAGATTTCTCCTTAATACTTGGTACTTTTCACTTTGAAACTTTCTCCTTTATACTTGATACTTTATACTTGGTACTTTTTACTTTGAAACTTTCTCCTTTATACTTGATACTTTATACTTGGTACTTTTTACTTTGAAACTTTATACTTGATACTTTATACTTTGGATTTTATTTTTTGAGATTTGGGATTTTGGAACTTTGCATATTGGAGATTTCTCCTTTATACTTGGTACTTTTTACTTTGAAACTTTATACTTGGTACTTTATACTTGGGACTTTGGACTTTGGACTTTGGACTTCAACACTACACATGAACATACACATTTCCATGACCAACAGCTCCTTTTTAACGACATATGTCGATTATTTTAAATTTACTTAACATTTTGCTTGGAGGGAATAAAGATTTTTTTCTACATTTAATATAGAATTACAATACAGCTGTTTTAATTCTAACTTCGCCGGTTGATTTTTAATCGAATCAATAGGTAGAACTCAATCATCTCACAGATTTACATTCCTTGTGTTTTTAGTACTGGGAAAACTAGATAAAAACAGAGGGAAGCGATAGATCTTTACTACTTAAATCACTTTACTCGTTAACTTCTAAATTTTATTTCTACAAAAATTAGAGACAATTAAAACAGCTTTTCTTTTTTATTAAAACCGCACAGGACCCATAAGATCCAAGAAGACCTTCAAACAGAATGTTCTATCTCAATTGGTAGTAACAGCTGTAAATTCGAGACAACCTATGTTTGGGAGCGTTTAAAACCTTTCCAAACCAAGTTTCTCACATGCCATTGAACAAGAACAAACTGTTCGGAAGGTTTTCTTATTGCCTGGCACAATTTACTTCGAGCTTGGGAGAGGTTTCATTTTACTCCGCATAAGTTAGCTGGTACTTATTTAAGGACAAACTAGCTCTAGCGAAGGACAAGCTTCTCTCAGATCGATTTACAAATTGCTCCGAACAGCTTTGCCAAGTCTTTGAACAGGAGAACGCCTGCTTGGGAAGAGACAAAGCAGGTTCAGATCCAGACAAGCAGCTTCTAGTAGTGCTTACCAAATGATTCTGCCATGCAAAGCCGAACTTTTTATGTCCTGTCTAAAACTAAATGTTATGAATAAAGAATTCATCAATCAAAGAGAAATGCACAGAACATTTCTAGATTTCCATACCAATCACGAAAGTACATTGGATGTGATACCTGTAATCAAAGAAATTTTTGACATACAGGTGGCGAATATCGCCAATTTCGAGCAGTTGTGGGAAATCATTAATAAGAAAACCACTGGTAGCACGCTAACCAAACACAACATCAAAAAAAGTGCTGCCGAAAACTTGAACCAGGTCAATTTGTTGTTCTACAACTACTGTCTGAAAACCAATCAGCTTACCGATATTTCCAAGCTAAAAGGCTCTGTATCCAGTTATACCCACATGGGTGATGAACAATTCATAACCCGACTGGAGTACAGCTGTCAGTTTGGAGATGATCTGGGGGAACAGCTAGCAGAAACGGCTGTAACAGCAGAAGAGCTAGCAGATTTAAAAACCCTCTGCGCTTCCTATATTGCAGCATCTCCTCGACCCAAAGAGATACAAAGTTCTGTAAAAATTGCCAATAAGAAGATCAAAAAGGTGGCTGCAGAAATCATCCAAACCAATAAAACCCGATTGGATGCCGTAATGGAATCTTTCTTTGCCAATGCCAATCCAGATTTGTATCAAGCCTATCTGGAAGCCACTCATGTGGAAAAAACCTATACCCGAAAAACGGCGGTTAGTGGTAGTATTTTCGACAAGGAAAGTAAGCTTCCTGTCCCTCAGGCGCACATTCTTATCGAAGAGGCTGGTATCGATCATCTCTGCCAGGGTGAAAAAGGGGGTTTCCGAATTAAAAATCTGGAGCCCGGTACCTACCAAATCGAAATACAAGCGGTGACCTACAAAACCATTAGTATGGAGCTGGTGCATCGCTATGGGGAAACCAATGTACTGGACCTGGAAATGGAAAGCGAATGACGAATTGTGACGGCTAGATTAGGAATGAAAAGAGGCATGCTTTTGTCTCTTTTCTTCTATAACAATAAAGTCCAACAGTCGAAGGGTACAAAAGTCGAAAAGTCCAAGATGGAAAGTAGAATGGTAGAAAAGTTGAATAGTAGAAGGTAGAAAAGTTCAAAAGTCGAAGAGTCGAAGAGTCGAATGGACAAAGAGTCCAAAAATAGAAAGTAGAATGGTAGAAGAGTAAAATGGTGGAAAAGTCCAACAATCGAAAGGTCGAAAAGTCCAAAAGTCAAAGTGTCGAAGGGTCAAAGAGTCCAAAAATAGAAAGTAGAAGAGTAAAAGGCTTGAAAGTTATAGCAGATTAGTGATTACGGCTTACTAATTGAATTGAAAGGGGGCGGTTTTTGTGCTTTGCTCTGTTTTTTTTTGGATTTAGATGGCTCTACCCTATTCGAAAAGATTGCTTCGTTGTACCTCCTCGCAATGACAAATATAGCATGTCATTACGAGGAAGCGATAGCGTACGAAGTAATCTGTTGATGGTTTGCAGTGGCTCCATTTTTGACTTTGCACTGCCGTATACGAGGAGATTGCTTCGTCATCATTCTTCTTCCTCGCAATGACAGCTTTGAATTTGGACTTGTCATAATTCAAAATACAAATCCCTCCATTCCGGATTGAACTTATTTATCAAATCAATTTTCTTTTGCCTGTTACCTGCCTTTATCTGCTTTTCCCTGGCAATGGCTTCTCCAATATCGAAAAACTGTTCGTAATACACCAAATGATCTACATTATAGCGAGCAGTAAAAGATTTGGGATCTGCCTTTTCTTTGTGCTGACATACGCGCATCTTCAAATTTGAAGAACCACCAGTATATAGAACCGTATGATTCTTATTGGTGAGAATGTAAACTTGGTAAGTGTGATATTCCATTATTACTCCTTATTCGAACAAATCACTTCGCTATGCTCGTGATGACAGCCACAATTTGTCAGTACTAAAAAGCTAAAACAGCTAAGGTAATCTACTAATTAATTGAGCCGCTTCCAAATGCTTAGTGTCTTGGAATGGGAGTAGAACCCCTACTATGGAATGTCATTACGAAGGAGCGATAGCGAACGAAGTAATCTGTTGATGGTTTGCAGGGTTCCCTTTTTAGCTTTGCACTGCCGTATGGGAGGAGATTGCTTCGTCGTACCTCCTCGCAATGACAGTCAAGGATATTCAACATTTGGTTTTCTGCCTTAAAATCCAAAACATGAAAAACCCAAAGAAGTGAATTCTTTGGGTTTTTTATCGTTTTACTTTTGGTCCCACAAAAAGAAATCTAATTGTGGGATGGTACACCAAAAGTTTTTATTTTTTATTTTTAAAAATAGCTAAAATTGCTTTTTTGATTCTCTCTCGTTCTTCATTTGTCATGTTAGATCCGGAAGGCAAGCACAATCCGTCTTCGAACAATTTTTCTGAAGTTCCATTTCCATAGTAAGGACAATCCGCAAATACAGGTTGCATATGCATTGGCTTCCAAAGAGGACGACACTCAATATTATCCTTCTCCAATTCCAAACGAATGTCTTCTCTTGTAACACCATTTGTTTTCTCTGGATCTACCAAAATCGAAGTCAACCAATAGTTGGAGAAATAATCCTCATTGGGTTCTTCCAAAAGATTTACTCCCTCAATATTTGCAAACAATTCTTTGTAGAATGTAAAGTTTGCACGACGCTGAGCAACTCTTTCATCCAACACCTCCATTTGTCCTCGACCAATACCAGCAACAATGTTACTCATACGGTAATTGTAACCCACATGGGAGTGCTGATAGTGCGGTGCATTGTCTCTCGCCTGAGTAGCCAAAAAACGTGATTTTGCAATCATTTCCTGATCATCAGAAATTAGTGCTCCACCACCTGAAGTGGTGATAATTTTATTCCCATTGAAAGAAAGGATTCCAAATTTTCCAAAGGTACCCATAGCTTTCCCTTTGTACTTGCTCCCCAATGCCTCTGCAGCATCTTCAATCAAAGGAATATCATATTTGTTTGCCACCGCTAAAATTTCTTCAATTTTAGCAGGCATACCATAAAGATATACAGAAATGATAGCTTTAGGCTTATTCCCTTTTGTAATACGATCTTGAATGGCTTTTTCCAACTGCTCCGGACACATGTTCCAGGTATCCTGCTCAGAATCTACCAAAATTGGAGTTGCTCCAACATAGGTAATTGGATTTACTGTTGCCGAAAAAGTAAAAGAAGAAGCAATTACTTCATCACCTGCTTTTACGCCCAATAAAATTAAGGAAAGGTGAATTGCCGCAGTTCCTGCACTTAATGCAGAAGCATGAGCAACTCCTGTATAGTCTTGAAGATCTTCTTCAAATCCATTTACATTGGGTCCTAATGGAGCTACCCAATTCGTATCGTACGCTTCCTGAACGTACTTCATTTCGTTTCCTCCCATGTGTGGAGAGGAGAGCCATATTTTTGAGTTCATATCCTATTAAATAGTAATTTTATAATCTTATCAGATGTAACTAACTTTTTACTTCTATGCCTCAATATCAATTAATCGATCACATTTCGAAAAAGCTTTATCAAATTCAACTTCGAAACAAGATTGATCAGCTATCTTACCCTTTAACCATGCAATATAAGCTTTAGGTATATTAGCACCTGCTTCATGTGAAAAAGGATAGCCTCCACCAAATCGAGGATTAAATTCTAATACAAAGTACTCCCCATCTCTTTCTAATATATCACAATCAACATTACCAATATGTTTGAGTTCTGCACCTATCTTTCGTCCAATGGCTTGAATTGTAGAATTATCTCTAGTAACTGCTTTATCTGTTTCTCCTGCCCTCATCGCCAACTTTTCTTTGACTATCACACAAGCATTATTACATTCAAAATCATTTACAATATCCACGCCAAATTCTTTCCCTTCTATTTTCTCCTGAATAAGAATAGCGTGATTAATATCACTAGTACTTGCTTCGGCTAAAATTGTTTTGGATAATTTATGATTTTGTAATTGATAAGACAACTTTAATTCCTCCCGGTCTTTAGGAAATTCAATTCCTATAGAGGCACTACCCCACCTTGGCTTTACAACAACTGGGAAGTTAAGTTGACCCATATCTATTGCAGATAAAGCGTCTTCTAGACTTAAATAAGTTTTTGGATAGTTTAAGCCAATTTTTCCAAGAAAATCATTCGTCTTCCATTTATCAAAACAAATATCAATAACCTCATTACTAGAAACAACCAACTTTACGCCCAGCTGTTCTAGTGACTCTCTAGAACTTGCTAATATTGGCAATTCTAAGTCATTTAAAGAGATAAGCGCATCTATCTTATTTTCTCTAATAATTTTTGCTAAACATTCAATGTAATTATTATCATAAATTGAAGGAACTATAAAGCATTTATTGGCTTCAACCATTGCAGGGGCAGATTTTTGCATATCCGCAGCAAAAATTCCATCATTTTCTCCGACTACTTCTTTGAAGTAATTAATTAGGTAGTTACGTCTACCAGCACAAGTAAATAAAATATTCATATTTTACGCCATTAAATTAAAAATCCCTCCTGTGTGCCAAAACAAAATGTCATTTATTTTATTATTTCTTTCCAAATAATCCAACATTCCTATAATGGCTTTACCAGAATATGTATTATCAAATAACAATCCAGTTCTAGCGGAGAAATCATCTACAATCTTCATTGATAAATCATCTGTACTTTCATACCCTCCATGTAGATAGTTATCATCAAAAACTACCTCAAGTTCTGTTGAATTTAGGTCTAATTTTTTTCTTAATACTTGATAAAATTCCTCTACAACAACCTTCCCTCTTGGATTTTTTCGTGCAACTGAAATGCCAATAACTTTTACATCCTGCCAGCCTATTAACTCCAAACCTGCTAGTATTCCACCTTGTGTAGAGCCTGTTCCACTAGCTACGAATATATACTTTGGTTTCCAGTTAAGATCTTCACACTCTTCCTTTAATTCTCTTATTGCATCAACATAAGCTAATCCACCAGCAATGTTATGACCTCCTCCATATATATAATAAGGATTAAAGCCATTAATACGATAATTCTCCATAGCATCGTCCATCGCAGAACCTATTTCTGTAGATTCTACAAACTTAACATCTACATCTAGGTTGCGAACTATTTGAGCATTCCCTTTTTCAGTATAGAACCGAGATTTATCTCCATGGTAAATAATAGTACATTTCCATGAGTTCGCTGCTGCCATCATAGCTGTAGCTCTACAATGATTTGATTGTATACCTCCAGTAGTTACAAGTGCGTTACATTCGTTCTCCTCTATATCTTTTTCTATATAGAACATTTTCCGACCTTTATTTCCACCTCCAAAAAAGGGAAACAAATCATCTCGAAAAACATTAATTTCCTTATTCACTATTGTTTTACAAGTATTTATCCAGGATTTTTTCATAAATCATATCGTAATCTATACATTCTTTCTTTACTAAAAGGAAATGCAAACCAGAATTTAATGCTCCCTGCATATCATTTTTTATACTATCGCCAATAAATAAACTTTCAGATGGTTTTACATTTAAATTATCACAAAACATTTTAAATGGTAGTTCAGAAGGTTTCCAATTCTCCTTGGCAAAATACTCTCCAGTAATAATAATAGTATCAAACAAATGATCAATATTAAGTAAATTAATCTTATTTTGTTGTGTCTTTTTCCCACCATTTGTAACCATTCCGAGCTTTATACCCGCTTCTTTCAACAGTAAAAGGATCTTTACTACATTAGGATAAAGTTCAACTTTGAAATCAACCGAATGATATAGCGGAACAAGTTCATCGAGTATATACTCCCTTGTGCAATTAATTCCGAATTCGTGAAAAAAATCTTGAAAAAGGTTTTTATCTCCCTTCTTATTCCGAATATTACTGAAGGCCTCAAAAACAATTTCTCTATTTAATCTAAAATCATTTTCAATTTTTAATGCAATTGCCATATAAGCCTGATCAATATACAGTTGCTCATCATATAGAGTATTATCTAAATCAAACCCAATAGCTTTAATCTTCATAGCAAAATTCCATTTCCCAATATCTTTTAGACCTCATCCCCCACTTCACTTCTAACTTAGGCAATTCAACACCTTTCAATAGATCTATAACCATGCGTGGAAAGTTTATACCTGCTCCAAAACTTATAAGTTGACTACCACAAAACCTAGGGTTAAAGTCTATTAATTTCGGTTTACCTTCATGATACCTAAATTGAATATTCGAAAAACCATGCAAACCAATCATTAAAGCGATTTTTTCAACAATTCTGATGAGTTCCAAATTTTCTATAACTTCTCCCTCGAGAACAATACCATTACTTACCCTATTTCTTCTACGAGTTACAATAGCTTTTACAGTTCCTTCCTGCGCAACAACATCAATACTAAACTCCTCTCCATCCAAATATTCGCAGCCCATAAGACTATCCTTACTCAAACCCAAACCATTAAATATTTCTTCTATAGCTTTTAGTGTATGTCTATTGCTAGATTGACCTTTTAAGAAGCTGGAAGCAACATTTGTAGGAGTATCGATAATTTTAAACCCGACACCTCCATGCCCATTAACCTCTTTAAGACATATTGGACGTTTAAGGAGCTTATATTTGTCATAAAACATTCTAAGATCCTCGTAACAATTAATCACCACGTAATCTGGAATTATTGACTCAAAATTTTCAGATTGTAAATATTTGTAAAGTTTGACTTTATCAAGAGTTAAATCAATTAGGGACTTTTGAGGAGATGCAACTGAGCAGCAAATTTTTTCAATATGCATCAACTCAGGTTGAAGAGTTGGAAAGTACAAATCTACTCCATTTTCCCTTATAAGTTTATTAACAAAATCTATGTAGTTCGAATCATTAATAGCTGGACAAGTAATGAATTTATCTACATATTTTTTAACAGGACAAAATGAATCCATATCTAATCCTATTACAAAGACGTCATCGTCTGAGCATAAAGCCTTTATTATTCCTAATCCCGTTGGCCCTCCAATAGCCGATACTAAAACCTTATTTTTCATTTTTTCAACTTTTAAACCTTACAAGTATAATACCTTACTTTAAATCAACGTTTCCCTTTCTTTCAATATCTAATCTAGTACCGATCCTTGAAGGAATAACTTCAATATCATCTTGCTTCAAAACTTTCATGAATGTTTTCCAATACAAGTGAATGTCATTAATTAAAGAATAAGATTCTACATATTTAACATCTAATGCTAACTTTTCATCCCATGATAGTATATTTCGACCTGTTACTTGAGCCAATCCTGTAATACCAGGTCTTACAGAATGCCTTAATTTTTCTTTTCCCCTATAAAAAGGTAAGTATTCAACAAGTAGAGGACGTGGTCCTATAAAACTCATATCACCTATAAGAACATTAACCAACTGTGGCAACTCATCTATAGATGTCTTTCTTAAAAACTCACCAATTCGAGTTAATCTTTCTGAATCCGGTAGAAGACGTCCATTATCATCAGTTTTATCGTTCATGGTTTTAAATTTAATAATCTTAAATACCTTTTCACCTTTTCCTGGACGAGCTTGAAAGAAAAAAGGCGTTCCTTTATTCGCAAGAATCAAAGCAAATGTCGCAATAACAATCACAGGACTTAGCAATATCAACCCAATTAGCGCGAAAATAAAATCAGAAATTCTTTTCAAAAACATTCTATACATAATACTACAACTCTTTATACATTTTCAACATATCATTCCAAACATTTTTTTGTTCATATCTACTTAGTATCTGATATCTGCATCGGTCTTTCATATACTCTAATGTTTCTTTATCATTATAAAAGACTTCCATTTTTTCGTATATATCTTCAACTTTCTTTACTGGAACTATATAACCGTTTACTCCATCTTTAATAATTTCATTAGAGCCGTTAATATTTGTAACAATACTAGGAATCCCCATACTTCCGGCTTGCATCACAACATTAGGAAATCCTTCTCTATAGCTTGGAAATACAAATATATCACTTAACACAAAAAATGACCTAACATCATTTTGATAACCACAATAAACAATACTTGCATTATTATTAATTTCATTTTCTATTTCCCCTGGCAATGGATCTAACTCTTTTTCAAAATTACCAAGCATAAGCAACTTAGAATTTGGATACAAATTATTAAATTTCTTAAATGCTTTAACTAATTCGACTATCCCTTTATCTTTAACTATTCGACCTACTGAAAGAAAAACAAAATCATTTTCTGAAATTTTGTATTTATTTCGTATTTCTAAAATAATATTCTCACTTATATTTTCCTTTGAAAAAAAATCAGTATCAATACCATTTGTACTTCCATTTCCAATAACATTCAATTTATTGGCACCAACATAATTGTTTGTTAATATGAATTTTTTAAGATTCTCTGAATTAGGCAACACTAGAGTTGCACAAGCATAAGTTATTTTTTCAACATTATCTAACAACAATCTTTTCAGCCCTTTAACTTCCATTAGAGGCATACCTGCAACTGTATGTACTCGATGCTTTATTCCAGACAAATAAGCAGCTAACATTCCAATTGTTCCAGCCTTAGGCGTATGAGTATGTACTATATCTGGCTTTTCCTTTCGAAGCAAAGCAACTAATTTTAGCAATGCTAAAAAGTCCTTAATTGGAGATATTGTTCGAGTTAATTGAATACTCTTTACCTTTATTCCCTCTCTTTCTTCTACTATAGGAATATTATCTCCACTAGATGAGACTCCTACAAAATCAAATGAATCTTTCATAAAATTCATTTGCCCTTTAAATAAATCAAAAGATTTAGGGATAGTCACTATTCTTATTATCTTTCTTTTTTTCATTTCACTATTTGCCTAATTGTAAATTCCTTTGAATCAAATAACATATATTCCTAATATTAAGCCTATTAAGCAAACCATATGCTACAACTAAAAAACCATCTTAATTTACATCAACCAGCTAAAGCAAGTTGCATTACAGTACGATACCGTTACATGACATATAATATATTTCATAATAGTCTAAAAATCGTATGAGGTCACTAAAAGTGAAAGATTACTTGTTTTTAAAACTAGACATTAACTTTGCAAAATCTTCACTGTAATTATTGCAATCAAATTGTTTATCCTGCATACAATTCAGCTTCATATTATTTATATCTATACCATTGGTATTAAAGACCTCATCTAATGATTCTGCCAATATTTCTGTACTTGAAATATCTAATAAAAATCCATTTACTCCTTCCTCCAAATAATCTTTAACATTACTTGAACTATTTGTCAAAACAGGAATACCCGCAGAAATTGATTCAACGAATTTTGTTGGAAAACCAGCTCTTGTAACCAGATTATCTTCTCTAATAAAAATCGAAAAATCTACTTTTTTCAATTTTTTAATTACAGAACCATTTGATAGCTTACCATGAAATTTAATTTTATCGTTTAATGAGGAATTTATCGGATGGTCACACCAAATCTCGTTATACTGTTCTTTTGTTATTCCAATAATATCTAAACAGAAATCTCTACCTTTTTTCTCATGAAGTAGAATTAGACTAGATATAATCATCCCTAAGTGATCTTTTGTTTTTCCTCCAGGGGAACCTGCATATAAAAATTGAAGTTGTTTGTTATCATTTTTCTCCACATTAACATGCCATTTAGAATCAGACAAGTCAACCAATGGAGGCACCAATATCAAATTACTTTGCTTTGGATAATAAAAATCAAATAGGAATTTACTAATTGCAATCATCCCATCTAATCTGGGCTGCACGACTCTCATCCTGAGGTAGGTATCTAGTCCCTTGATAATCCGAAAAATAAAATCACCAACAGGAACATACCATTCTGTGCAATCAGAAACTAATTTTATATCATTCTTTTTACAATACAAATGTAGCCTATGCAAGGCAATAGCAGGATAATTATAAGCAATCACTACCTTAACTTTATGTATCTCTATAAGTTCTATAATATGACCTATTTTCATGATATATTTCAGCCAATTAATTTTACCAATAGGATATTTATATCTATAATCCAGGCCATATTTCACTTTTCTTGAGGTACTAACAACATTATCACTACATTCATTTTCATGCGATACCCCTAAATAAATAACTTCATAACCTAGATTATCCAAAATTTTACCATTTGCCAATACACGATGAGCAGCAGCATTCTTATCTGGAAGCTCAAACCCTCCTATATATAATATTTTCTCTTGTTCAACTTTACTCATATGACATTCTATTAATTTTATGCACCATTCCGAAAATGAATATGATAGTAAGAAAGTACCCCAATGAGGCCTCTAACACTGGCTCCACATTACATTGCAGTATTATAGATAAATATACTGCCCAAAGAATTGTTTTAAATGATTTTGTAATATTTTTAGAAATTATAACCCTAAGGAAATCTATTCCGGATGTAATAGTAAATATTAGAAATAAAGCGAATGAAATAATACCGGAGCATCTAGCAACATCCAACCATAAGTTATGGGCAAACCTATTCTTTTCACCAGCATAGTTAAAATACCAACCTCCAACATCCGTTATTAAATGATTCAATGATTTAGACCACAATGCTCCTCTTCCGTTTAATTGATCACCCTTACTTGCTCTATTCAAATACGCATCCACAACTTCTGTTATACCATCGCTATTGCTAAATTTCACATATGATAGCATTAAAATTACGACTAGAATAGATAAGAATATTAAAGATTTAGCCTTAAGATTTTTCACAAATAAAAACAGAAAGATTAAAAAGAAAATGACTAAACCAGTTCTATTTAGCAAATGAATATTCACAAATAAAGCATAGGTTAATGCTCCAATTACAATTACCTTTTCTCGTTTACTTACAATATAATTTCGAAACGCAAAAAGAACACCAACACCAAGTCCTATGCTCAATGATTTAGTAACACCTATTGCTGTCGCTAAAATATTAGTAGAATCATTATTCTCAAATATTCTATTTTTATTAATTATACCAACCTCTATCGTATCCACTACAACGTCATAAAAACTTATAAAAAGTAACGATAGCGACAACAAAATTAAGGTTGAAACATGATGAATTTCCTTCTTTGAGAGACTAGCTATATACACTCCCAACTGGAATGCATAAGGTATGAAAAACAAGTATCTTAAATTGAACAACGATTGTCCATTGAAACCAATACTAAAAAAAACATAAGAGAAACAAAACAATAACAAAATCAACCATCCTTTAGTTACTTTAGTGATTTTTGTAGCGGTTAAAAATATTATCAAAGAAACAGCATACAATACTGTACTGAACTTAGTATTGAAAGAACACAGGTTAGCAATCAAAAAAACTATGAACGAAAATTCTACTGATAAAATAGAATTCACAGATAAATGATACAACTTAAAGAATCTCATAAGTCAAGATAATTTATCATTTCCATATTAACATTTAGTTTTTTACCAATTTGATTACTTTTTATTAAATCTAATTCCTTTGCATATCTATCGTGGCCAGGATGGCACATTAATTCAACGACTTCATTTTTTAACATTAATTCATGATACACCCTGAAGCTACTTATTTTATTAATAGCATTCTCATAAGAGGTGAAATACTTAGATTTTATTTTACCATGTAATGTTTTCTTAAATTTATTATTAACCCTAAGCCATTGAATAGGGTTAATTACAGGCCAAGAATAGATATTTCGAATTGATTTAATTTCAAATTCAGACAATAAAGATTCAACTATATCCTCTATTCCCAACCATGTATGACAATGATGATGCCCATCTAAATGCGAAATATTTCCAATTTTACATTGTACAAATGAAATTTGCTCTTTTAATTCAAGATAAAGTGCATTTAAAAGGTTACTATTCATGTCTCTGGTAAAGTTAAAATTCTTTTTAAATTCACCATCGCTATTAATAATTCCGTATTCTCTTAAAAGATCTGAATTTGTTAGTGATTTTCCTTCTGATAAATTTAGGTGAACTCCACAAGAAATCTTACCTGTTTGGGCAATATCAATTACTTCATCCCAATGCTCAGAGTTCGCCAGAATCGTTGCAGAGGTTATGTAACTCTTGCTAACAGCATTTCCAATAGCATTATTAACTTTCGAACTTAGACCTAAATCATCTGCGTTTATAATTAACTTCATAGTTTTTCCCCAAGATTATTCGTTCCCCAATAAAATAGCACGCAAAATTAGAAATTGACAAAATTAGATAACTTAAGACAATCCCCCAAGAAGCTCCGATTGTTCCCCACTCTTTTATTAGAAAATAGTACATTAACACACAAAAACCAGAACCTATTAGTTTAGTTGATAAAACTGTTTTTGTTTTCCCCAAGGCAATCATTACATTATTGATTAAAAAATAGATTCCTGAGGTAATTGATGACAACGAAATTATCATAGCAAATTTTGTTGACTTAACATATCGCCCAGCTGTCAAAATATCAATAATAAAAGGAAGGAATAAAATAAATAATAGTACAATTACTGCTATTAAAGCAACTTGGAAGCCTCCATACTTCATTCCCTTACTTAGGTCTCTTTTCGCTACAGCTTCATAAATATCCGGAGCAAACGTATCACTGATAGCTTTAGAAAAAACACTTAACAAACCAGCAATTGAAAATCCAACAGTATAATACCCAAGTTGATCAGGATCAACAATCCTCTCTAAAAAAACTTTGTCAAATCCTTTTGAAAAGAATTCAAGCATATCAGCAATTACAATAGGTAAACAAAAAAGAACTATACACTTAACCAAACTTCTATCAAGTTTAATTTTTAATAAGTCTTTATTTTTCAATAATAAATATAAAAATATGAATGCCGAAGCAACTGCAACTCCTAACAGCTTTCCCATGGCACCCCATTTGAAAATCACAACAAAGAGTAAAGATAAAAGTAGTGCCGAAAAAGCACTCAACCAATTAATTTTCAAATAGCCTACACTTTTGGAAGACATTCTTAATTCATTTAATTCCAGAATATAAATTGATTGAAAATAACATGGAACTAATGCTAAAATAGAATATGGCAAGAAAGGCAATTCAGAATTCGAATTAAAATATTTCATATATATTAATTCTGATACTAATGCTACAATCAATAGTCCAAATGAAACAATTAAAGATAGCTGATAAACCGTAGCCTTAATTCGTTTTCTCTCACTCTCATCTACTTCGAAATATCTTTTTAAATAATATCTAACAAATAGAAAGTTAATAAGCGGTAAAAAAATTGGATTAAAAGAGTTATAATAACCACAAATGGCATAATCTTTTGGCGACATGTTAATGGCAAACAATGGATTTAGCAAAACACTAACCACCATTGGTCCTAATGAAGCCAACATATAAACACTTAAATGAAAACTTTTAACACTTATGATCTTCTTTAAAATACTCATTTATTAACTTATTTCAATAGACTTTTTAGCAATCGTATAATACGAAAAATCATGGATCCCCTTGTCCATAGCTACATCCTTCATTTTACCGTGCAGCTTCATATCAGAAACGATAATTTTCAACTTATCTGTAATTTCTTCCTCAGATGCATTTTCCAAAAAAGTACAGTTTCCTCCTACATCCACATGTCTCATTCCTTGCCAAGACTTCACTAGTAAAGGAATACCACAAGCTACTGCCTGTTCCCATAAAACTGAATGCGTACCAGGAAAAACAGCTAAATCAGATAACAAGAACATTTCAGTGATTTCTTTACTACTCTTCCAACCTAAAAAATTTATATTAGAATTGCATTTAATCATTCCTGATAACTCTTCTTCACATTCTTTTGTTATAGAACCAAATATTAACAATTTAAGCCTATCTATATTCAGACTTTCAAAAGCCCTTAAAAGCCTATCTATATTTTTTACTTTATCAATTTTCCCACCTGTAACAATGACAAAATCATTAATATCTAGATTATAAGACTGTCTCCTTTGCTCAATATTCAGGTCTTTCCTTACAGAATCAATAATATCACTTTCGCCTCCCATAACCAACAAATCTAATTTATGTGCTGGTAATCCATAAACATTTCTTAGGTAATCAACCCTCCACGGAGTTACTCCCCAGAATTTTTCTACGTACTTCGATAATCTCTTAGCAATAAATCTAAAGACAACTTTCTGTAGTATAAAATTCTTTATACCGGTAATCGGCATATTATAATAATCCCCATGTTGATCTACATAAATTTTTACCTCAGGAAACTCCTTTTTGTACCTAATAATATCTGAGGTATTAAAAAACTGACAGCCATGAACAAATACAATTTCAGGCTTAGCGTCAATTAACCTATCATAAAGCCCTTTGACTTTTCTAACCTTTTTTAGTTTATAAAAGATGTTATCAGTATCATAGTCTAATACTTCTACATTAATCCCTGAATCATTTGTATAACTTCCAGCATCTCTTAATCCCGGTCTATTGTTTTTATCCTTTGTGTAGCGAGTTGTAATTATATCAACATCATAACCTAACTTTTTATGATATTTCGGTAATATATTTTCCTGATATGCCCAGCCTTCAATGTAAAAGCAAGCAATAGCTATATGACAAATCTTCATTATTTACTGAACTTTGCTTTTAATAATTCCAGATCTTTAAAATATGCGGCGTTTTCACTTATCCAAGATAAATCCTTCTCCCACCACCTTAAATCCAACAAAAACTTTATATCCTCATCAGTAAAACGCTTTTTAACCTCTTTCGCAGGCACACCGCCAACTATTTGATAAGATTCTACATCTTTTGTAACTACAGCTCCAGTTGCAATAACAGCGCCATTACCAATCCTGCAACCTCCTAAAATAGTAACATCAGATCCAATCCAAACATCACTTTCAATCTCAACAGCAAAGCTCCTGTTAGCATCGGCATATACATGCTCTTCAAAAATATTTTGATTCACATATGTAAAACCTGCTTGTTTGGCATTAGAATAAAAAGATGGATGAGTCGAAACAAACTTAGAAGTGGGGTGCATAGAACTTATTACTTTCACATTTGAGCCAATTGAACAAAAACGTCCAATATTAACTTTAGATAAAAAACAGTTTGCCCCCACATAAGATCCATAACCTAAAACAGAATCACTTACAAACGAGCCACGGCAAACCTTGTTATTACCTTCAAATCTCGTCTTTTTGCTAAGAATAGTAAAAAAGGAAATTTTAATACCTCGGGTAAACTTATAATATACGACCAAAAATGGTAGTAATACTATTTTAGATATCAATCTCATCATAATTACAGTCTGCTATCAACTAAATTCTTATCTAATCTTCCCTTTACATCATAAATCACATGATTCTCCTTTAACAGTGAAAGCATATCAATTGAATCAAATTCGTTATGAGCAACAGCCATAATAGCAGCATTAAATTCACCCTCTGGTAATTCATTAACCACCTCTATACCGAATTCATGCATAGCTATTTCTTTATCCACCCAAGGGTCGTAAATGGTAACATCGATATTATACTCCTTAAACGCATTATAAATATCAATCACTTTAGTATTTCTCACATCAGGACAATTTTCCTTAAAAGTAAACCCAAGTATAATTAATTTACTACCAAGTACCTGAATACCCTTTTTAAGCATCAGCTTTGTTGTTTCATCAGCAACATACTGTCCCATTCCATCATTCATTCTTCGACCCGCTAATATAATTTCTGGGTTATAGCCATACCTCTGTGCGCATTGAGCTAAATAATAAGGATCCACACCAATACAGTGACCTCCTACAAGCCCAGGTCTAAACGGAAGAAAGTTCCACTTTGTTCCTGCAGCTTCCAGAACATCAAGGGTATCTATCTCCATCTTATTAAAAATCTTAGATAACTCATTCACAAAAGCAATATTTATATCTCTTTGTGAATTTTCAATAACCTTGGCAGCCTCAGCAACTTTAATAGTAGGAGCAAGGTGAGTACCCGCAGTAATAACCGAAGCATATACTTCATCCACCTTCTCTCCAATTTCTGGAGTTGAACCCGCAGTAACCTTTTTTATCAATTCAACAGTATGCTCCTTGTCACCTGGATTAATTCTTTCTGGAGAATAACCAGCAAAGAAATCCACATTATACTTCATTCCACTAATTTTCTCAACAACAGGAATACAATCCTCTTCTGTTGCGCCAGGATAAACTGTTGATTCATAAACAACAATATCACCTTTTGAAAGTACATTACCAACGGTAGTACTTGCCCCAATTAATGGAGTTAAGTCAGGATTATTATTATTATCCACAGGAGTAGGTACCGCTATCACATAGAAATTACAACTCTTTAAATCCTCAACATTAGAGGTACAAACAAGTCCATCAGCTATAGCCGACTGTAATAATTCATCACTTACTTCAAGAGTTGAATCATGACCAGCCATTAATTCATTTACACGACCTTGGCTCAAATCAAAACCAACAGTATTATATTTTGTCGAAAACAATCTTGCCAAAGGTAAACCAACATACCCAAGACCAATAACCGCTATTTTAACTTCTAAATTCATATCTATTTAATTATAATATTTTACAAATTATCCCAATACCAATTAACCGCCTCTTTTAATCCTTCAGACATAGAATACTTCGGATTGTATCCAAGTAATTTTTTAGCCTTGTCAATACTTGCAAGTGAATGAGGAATATCTCCGGCCCTATTGGGTCCATAAACAGGTTCAAGAGTCTTAATAACTTCATCTTTTTCCCCAAGATAATCCTTTAAATAACCCACAAGTTGGTTTAATGTAGTTCGGTCTCCAAATGCAGTATTGTAAATCTGATTTACCGCATCTGGATTCTCAGTAGTTAGAGCCAGATAATTCATTAGAATCACATTCTCAATGTAAGTAAAATCACGACTAAACTCACCATCCCCGTTAATTATCGGAGCTTTATGATTCATAAATTGTTTTACAAATAATGGAATTACCGCAGCATATGCACCATTAGGATCCTGCCTTCTTCCAAATACATTAAAATACCTTAACCCTATATATTCAAAATCATATGTTTTTGCAAATACATCAGCATAAAGTTCATCCACATACTTTGTTATGGCATAAGGCGAAAGAGGTTTACCAATTCTATCCTCCTCCTTAGGTAAAGCCTTACTGTCTCCATATGTTGATGAACTAGCCGCAAAAATAAACCTCTTTATTCCAGCATCCCTTGAAGCCACTATCATATTCATAAACCCACCAATATTAACATCATTAGTAGTTATTGGGTCTTTAATAGATCGAGGAACACTACCAAGAGCAGCTTCATGTAGTACATATTCCATACCCTCTACTGCTTTTTGACAATCCGTAATATTCCTAATATCACCCACCTGCAATTGAAAAGTATTTTTATATTTTTCAATCAAGGGTAATAAATTTTCAATATGTCCTGTTGCAAAATTATCTAAACAACGGACTTCATGTCCTTCGTTTAAAAGAAATTCACATAAATTTGAGCCAATAAAACCAGCCCCTCCCGTAATCAACACTTTCATAATTATAACTTTAAAGTATGCTACTTACTCCAAACTACACGATTCACATAGTCCGTATATGACATTATTATTCTCACTACCTTATCTGAAACATTCGGCATAGAATAATCATATACTGACCTCAAATTACGGTCTTCACCTCTTTTCTGAGAATCCAACAGAACCAATCCTTGCATGATTCGTTCCGGGTTTAAACCAACCATCATCACCGATGCTTCCTCCATTGCTTCAGGACGTTCGTGAGCTTCTCGAATATTCAACGCTGGGAAATTCATGATAGAAGACTCCTCTGAAATGGTTCCACTGTCTGAAAGAACTGCTTTAGCTTTCATTTGCAGATGATTGTAATCATGGAATCCCAAAGGTTTCATCAATTGTATTAATGAATTGAACTCAACACCGGTTTCATTAATTTTATTGCGAGTACGAGGATGCGTTGAAACAATAACAGGTAAATGGTACTTCTCTGCTATTGTATTTAATGTTTTTACTAATTTCAGAAAGTTATTGGAGTTAATGTTCTCCTCCCGATGAGCAGAAACCAAGAAGTACTCTCCCTCTTTTAAATCCAATCTTGATAAGACATTAGATCTTTCAATTTCTTCCTTATAAGCATGAACTACTTCATAAATCGGCGAACCTGTTTTAATAACTCGGTCTGCAGATAAACCTTCCCTCAACAGGTATTCTCTAGCTATTGAGCTATATGTCAAGTTAATGTCCGCCACATGATCTACAATCTTGCGATTGGTTTCTTCAGGTACTCGTTGATCGAAGCAACGGTTCCCAGCTTCCATATGGAAAATTGGAATTTTGCGTTTCTTTGCAGCAATAGCACATAGACAAGAATTTGTATCTCCGAGAACTAAAAATGCATCTGGTTGAATTTCCTCCAGTACAGGATCAATATTCATTAATATTTTACCAGCGGTTACGGTTGCATTCCCTCCAGCCGCATTTAAAAAATAATCCGGTTTTCTTAATCCCAAATCTTTAAAAAACACTTCATTTAACTCATAGTCATAATTCTGACCTGTATGAACCAATATATGATCAATACTATCCGTATTATCTAGTTTAAGTAACACTCTGGATAAACGGATAATTTCCGGACGAGTTCCTACTACTGTAACAACTTTTAATTTATTCATTTCAATTTATTTTTGCATAAAATATTTCCATTTAGGAAATACTTTTAAACTTCTAGATAAAACGTATCAGGCAATGATGGATCAAATGGTTCATTCACCCACATCATCGTTACCATATCAACATCTCCTAAATTTTCAATATTATGAGTATAACCAACAGGAATATCAACAACTTCCAATTTATCTCCAGAAACAAAATACTCATGAACTTTTTCTTCATCAATTTTTCTGAAGCGGATCACACCTTTTCCACTAACCACCAAAAACTT
>Ga0070725_10000673_pt1 | contig 22141 bp, 20 predicted proteins | sample tdDd002_FD_69781 | JGI IMG/M metagenome (GOLD analysis project Ga0070725, IMG submission 69781) | Marine sediment microbial communities from the Atlantic coast under amendment with organic carbon and nitrate - tdDd00.2 | ecosystem: Environmental > Aquatic > Marine > Coastal > Sediment | place... | reverse complement strand
ACTCATGAAAGTTTGCATGAAGCGTCATCATTTGTGCAAACAATAGAGAATGTCCAAGGCTTAAAGGTAGCCTGTTTAGAGGAAATTGCCTGGCGTAACGGCTGGCTTTCTAATGAACGCCTACTGGATATAGCAGAGCCGATGCTTAAGAATGACTATGGTCAGTATCTGGTTCGATTAGTCGCAGAACAAAATAAAATGGTGATGAACTAAATGCGAGTGCTAATAACAGGTTGTTATGGGCAAGTAGGTCATTGCCTGGTTCAGCAGCTAGCTGGCAAGGCTGAAGTGCTAGCCGTCGACAGAGAGCAGCTGGATATTACTAATGAAGCAGCAGTGAATGATACTGTTGCCGAATTTAAGCCAGATATCATCATTAACGCCGCTGCTCATACTGCCGTTGACAAAGCAGAAGACGAGATAGAGCTATCTTATGCGATTAACCGTGATGGTCCTAAATTCCTTGCTCTGGCGGCTGATAGTGTAGGTGCAATGATACTGCATATTTCTACCGACTATGTATTTGCTGGGAATAAAGACGGCTTGTATGTCGAAACTGATGAGACAGATCCTCAGGGTATCTATGGTCAGAGCAAACTTGCGGGAGAAGAAGCGGTTATTGAGGCTTGCTCAAAGCATATCATCCTACGGACCGCATGGGTGTTTGGTCAGCATGGTAACAACTTTGTTAAAACCATGCTGAGATTGGCTAAAGACCGAGATAGTTTAGGTATCGTTGGTGATCAATTTGGCGGCCCTACCTATGCTGATGATATCGCGAAAGCCCTAGTGACCATTGCCACTCAAATGGTGAAAGGCCGTGATGTAGAATACGGTGTCTACCATTTTTCGGGAGCACCACATGTTAGTTGGTTTGAATTTGCGCGAGAAATTTTCGATAAAGCCGTTGAACAGCATATTTTGGCAAAAGCACCAGAGCTGAAAAGCATTACCACAGCCGATTTTCCAACACCGGCAAAGCGTCCTGTAAACTCTAAGCTTGATACGAATAAAGTTGATCAAGTTTTCGACATTCCGGCAAGTGACTGGCGTTCAGCTCTAGCTGATCTTAAGCCTTACGCGAGCTAATAAAATCTGAACGAGTTGTAATAATGAAAGTAATTGAAACCGAAATCCCAGATGTGAAAATCATAGAGCCAGCTGTATTTGGTGATGAACGTGGTTTTTTTATGGAAACTTGGCAGCAAAAGAAATTCGAAGAACTTGTCGCTAAGCGTACGTTCGTTCAGGACAATCATTCGAAATCAAAGCAGGGTATCTTGCGTGGTTTGCACTTCCAAACCGAAAACACCCAAGGGAAACTTGTCCGCGTTGTATCCGGCGAGGTCTATGATGTTGCCGTTGATATTCGCGAAGGGTCGTCGACATTTGGCCAATGGGTTGGTGTCTACCTTTCGGCCGAAAATAAGCGTCAGCTATGGGTGCCTGAAGGCTTTGCTCATGGGTTCTATGTAATTAGTGAAGAAGCTGAATTTGTTTATAAATGTACTGATTATTATAATTCAAATGCGGAGCATGCTATCATTTGGAACGACACGACTCTAAATATTAATTGGCCACTGATAGATAAACCTTTGCTTTCAGATAAGGATTTATCTGGAAAGAGCTTTAAGCAAAGTGTTTATTTGTAGATCAGGGCAAGATCATGAAGAACCCTTATTCTGAAAGGGCTCAGCCTCTGTTGAAATTTAATTAAAATTATTGTTGACTACACAAAACTGCAATCCCAATTAGGATCAATTTGACGATCTATATCAGCTGTGATCATATACTTATCTTTCGGTATATGGATATCATTCATGAACGGACTTAGCCTTTTGGATCATATTTCGATAGTCAAAGACCCACGGCAACAGTGGAAAATAGAACACAAATTGACAGACATTATATTTTTGTCGATTGTCGCTGTTATTGGTGGTGCTGATGGTTGGGAAGAAATACAAGATTTTGGTGAAGACCACCTTGATTGGCTTAGGCAATATGGCGATTTTGAGAGTGGTATTCCCGTCCATGACACTATTGCTAGAGTGATGGGGATGATATCAGCTAAACAGATGCAAAAGTGCTTTGCTCTGTGGATGGATGACTGTCACCAAGCGACTGATGGTGATGTCATTGCGATTGATGGTAAAACTCTGCGTGGCACTTATGACAAAGGAAGGCGTCAAGGGGCAATCCACATGGTGAGTGCTTTTAGTGCTGCAAATCAAGTGGTTATTGGACAGGTCAAAACATCAGAGAAATCGAATGAAATCACTGCTATACCTGATCTTCTGAAACTACTCGACATACGTGGATGCCTTGTCACTATTGATGCTATGGGCTGTCAGCGTGATTTAGCTAAGACCATAGTCGACAAAGGTGCAGATTATTTATTGGCGGTAAAAGGTAATCAAAAGCGCTTAGAGAAGGCCTTTAATGATTACTTTAGAATGGAGATGCTGCAAAACTTCGAAGGAAGCTCATACAGTACTCAAGAAGAAGGACATGGTCGTAAAGAAACCCGCGTAGCGCTAGTCAATGAAGATTTGTCGGTACTGGGTGATATTGCTTATGATTGGTCAGAATTAAAAGTAATGGGTATCGTTGCATCTATTCGGCAAGTTGGAGATATTCCCGCAGAGGACATATCGATTCGATATTACATTAGCTCTAAGAAACTAGATGCAAAAACGTTGCTTGAATCTAGCCGCTCACATTGGTCGATTGAGGTTCAATTGCATTGGAAACTGGATGTTGGCATGAATGAAGATGCATGCAGAATAAGGCGAGATGAAGCGGGTGAAAACTTTGCTGCAATTCGTCATATTGCATTAAATCTATTAAATGCAGATAAATCCTTTAAAGCGGATTTAAAAAGAAAGCGAACACGGGCAGGTAGAAATAATAGCTACCTATCTGGAGTCCTTATGGGGCAAGGAGCTTCGTAATCTTGCCCTGATTTGTAGATTTAAGAAAGTCATTATATAAAGTGAAAGTTAATTTACTATGATTGAAAAATTGAAATGTATAACGGGTTTAGCTCTTAGTCTAGGTTCTAGAGATATTAAATCACGTTATAAAGGTTCAGTATTTGGTTGGATCTGGACATTAATAACGCCATTACTAATGCTAACAGTGTACACATTTATATTTGGTTTTGTGTTCAAGTCTAGATGGGGGGATAATCATTTAAGCAGCTATGATTTTTCCATTAACCTTTTTATCGGAATGCTTTTTTTTGGATTCTTTTCTGAATGTTTCACAAGAGCACCTTCAACGATTTATACTAATACAAATTATGTTAAAAAATTAGTATTTAAATTAGAGATACTTCCAATTGCTAATTTACTATCGGCATTGTTTCATTTGTTTACTGGATTAGTGATCTGGTTGTTGATGGTTTTACTAGTCTCTGACGTGAATATTACTGTTTATAAATTATTAACTTTAATTGTGATACTGATAAATTTTTCCATGCTTACATTAGGAATAACATATTACTTGTCATCAATAGGAACTTTTATAAAAGATATAAATCAAGTTTGTATGAGTACGACGACACTCATTCTTTTCTTGTCTCCAGTTTTTTATGATAGTAAATCACTACCCGCAATAATATCAAATGTAATATTATTAAACCCAATAAGTTACCCTATATTAGAAATAAGAAATGTATTCTTAAATGGGCAATATATAAACATGCAGGAAATGCTTGTTTATTCATTTTCTTCGATATTTGTGTTTTTTACAGGCGTTCTATTTTTCTCAAGAATAAAAAAAGGTTTTGTTGATGTTGTCTAAGCCATTAGTTGAATTAACGAATGTATCTAAATACTTTTCAGAATCTAATTCACCACTAAAAGCTTTTATTAGAGCATTATTGAATAGAAGCATTGAGATAAATGACAGGGTAGTAGCGTTAGAAAATATAAATTTAGCAATCTCCAAAGGAGAAACCGTAGGGTTGATTGGTCGTAATGGTGCGGGTAAATCAACTCTTCTACAGGTTATTTGCGGAATATATCATCAAGATATGGGCGTTATAAAAAAGCCGAAAAAAATTGGTGCGATTCTAGAGCTGGGAGCCGGGTTTAATCAAGAATTTTCGGGGGTAGAGAATGCTACTTTGAGCGCTAAGCTGCAGGGTGTAAATATTAAAAATATGCGTGAGTATCTTGATGGTATTCATGAGTTTTCTGAGTTAGGTGAATATTTTTATAAGCCAGTTAAAACATATTCCAGTGGGATGTACGCAAGACTAGCATTTGCTGTCGCGATAAGTATCGAACCGGAATTACTGATCGTTGATGAAGCGTTGTCTGTTGGAGATATTAGTTTTCAGAATAAGTGCTTTAATAAAATTGAAGAACTTAAAAGCAAAGGGACGACGATAATATTTGTTTCTCATGACATTTTTTCAGTTAGACGCATTTGTGAAAGAATAATATGGCTAAAAGATGGAACAATTTACAAAGATGGGAATGTTAGAGATGTTTCCTCACTGTATGTTGAGGAAATGTATAATGGAACTAATAATGGGCAAAGTTATGGGGTTTGGGGAGAAGATACAGGAATAATTAACTCTTGTCGCTTGAACAATACCGTAGTTAAGCTAGGTGAAGACATCATTATTAAATTTTCATTAGATCAATCTAGAGTTGCAACTTATAACAATAATTTAGTTGCATCAATATCAGTGAAAGATAAAAATGGTGTGGACATTATTGTACTATCTGAATCCTTGAATAAAGCTGAGAAAAGTAATGATTTTTCATTCAAATTTGAAAATATTCTTAGAGATGGTGAATATATAGTTGCATGTGCAGTTGAGATTGTTAATAACAATGAACGAAGATATCTTGAATATAGAGAAGATGCCTGTTCATTAAAATCGATATCTAAGAATAATATTCATGGACTTGTCCTTCCGAGATTTGACGTAGAGAAATGTAATGATTGATATTAATTGTAAAGAGTATTGGAATCAAAGATTTAGTAATGATTGGGACAAGATGAAGGGTAGCGAACAAACAAGTTTCTTCTACAGCTTATTGATAGAATACCTACCAAATTGGCTTAAAGAGGAACTTGGAAAGGAGTCTACAATAGTGTGCGATTGGGGGGCAGGCAATGGAGTTGGCACATCAATGTTGGCTAAAACATTTCCCAAATCGAAATTTATTGGTGTTGATATTTCCGAAGATGGTATTTCTCACGCAAAAAATAACCATGAGTCTGAAAATTGCCACTTTGATGTAAAAGATGTATTTTCTGAGTCAATCGGTGAATATGACCTAATTATCAGTTCAAATACACTTGAACATTTTCGTGATCCTGAATTCGTTATAGATAAACTGGCTGCTGAAAATGCGAAACATCTAGTTTTTTTACTTCCCTATATGGAAGAGAAGAAAGATAAGGAACACTTTGTCACGTTTGACGAGAAAAATTTGCCAGTCATTATTAGGAATAAATACGTTCTTACTCATTGTAAAATTATTGATGCGGAAAGATATGTAGATTCACGCTGGTGTGGTTACCAAGTATTGGTAAGCTTCTCAAGGATTGATCTTTTAGATGATATTGGTGTAAAGTACAACGTTTGCGTTAACGATATTTTTGATGCCTCAATGGTAAAAGAAAAATACGAAAAAAATACGGAACGAAAATTAATCTCTATTGAAAATAAATTATTAGAGATTGAAACTTCTACCAACAATAAAATATCAAGCATAAGTGAACTGATTAATACAATAGAAAGAAAAAAGATAAGTACAAGATTAAAACTAATGCTAAATAAATCAATTTTTTATTATAGAAAATATGGTGTGTTATCTTTAAGTCGAAAAGTTGTTTTTAAGTTATTGTCAACAGTAACAAGAAATAATAAACTTATCAACAAAATTAAAGAGTTAATGTATAAACGTAAACTAGAAACAATATTATCTACTACTACATATAAACATATAATTGTGTTTCCTCCTGTTGTTGACTGGGAGCTCGAATTGTTCCAACGACCACATCATATTGCAAGCCGCCTTGCAAGTGATGATGTGCTATATTTCTTCTGTACACCAAATAATTCTGATGAAGTTCAGGGGTTTAAAAAGCTAAAGAAAAATTTATATTTATCGAATTGTTTCGAGTTAGTGAGTAAAGTTGATAACTGTATTCTTCATTGTTACTCGACAGACAATTTTAGTTACGGAGGGAGCTTTGAATTTTATAAGGATGCTATTGATAACGGTCACAAAGTCATTTATGAATATATAGATGAGATACACGAAAATATAAGTGGGGTCACAATTCCACAAGATGTATTAAATAAACATGAAATGTTTTTGAAAGATGAGAGGGTAATCTGCATTGCAAGTGCTGATAAACTTATCGACGATGTTGAGCTAGTTCGGGATAGTAATTATAAGCTCGTTACAAATGGCGTTGATGTTGAACACTTCAGAAAAAATCTTAATAAAGACATATTTCCAGTTGAGTTAGACGCTATAGTCAGATCTGCGAAAGACAATGATCGTAAAATCATCGGCTATTTCGGTGCATTTGCATCTTGGTTTGATTATAAATTAATCACAGAAGTTGCCAAAACGGGTAAATATGAGATAGCGCTAATTGGTGTCGATTATGATGGTACAATAGCAAACTCTAGTTTTGATGAATATGAGAATATTCACTATTTAGGGCCTGTAAATTATAGTGAGCTTCCTAATTATGCTACTTGGTTTGATATTTTAACAATTCCATTTTTAATTAATGATATTACAGTATCTACATCACCTATCAAATTGTTTGAATATATGGCAATGGAAAAGCCAATTGTTACAACAGCAATGCCAGAGTGCATGAAATATAAAGGTGTTTATATTGGAACAACCCATGATGATTTTATTGAAAAGCTGGATATAGCTTCAGAAATGATAGGGAATTGTGAGTATCTCAATGGGCTACTTCAGCTTGCAAATGAAAACTCTTGGGATAAGAAGGCCGAAGATATTCTGGTAATGGTTGACTAAATGAAAATTGTATATTTTTCGCCAGTAAGTATCAATTCGTATGAGCAAAGACCACATTTCTTTGTATCAGAACTATTGAAATACAATCATGAAGTTCTATGGGTTGAGCCATATCCGACAAGGTTACCGGAGCTGAAAGATTTAAATATACAGAGAAAATCTGAGGTCAGCCTTATGGCTGGCCTTGACAAAGTTTTAATCGAAAAGCCGCATGCTTTGCCGATTGAACCATTGTCTATGTTTGATTTTTTAAATGATATCTTATGGGAAAGGACTCTTACGTCAATTCGTAATTTTGACCCTGATCTTATAATTGCAGGTAAACCCTCAAAATTAGCAAATAAAGTAGCCAAATCCTTCAGTGACATTAGGTTAATTTTTGACTATATGGATGATTTTTCGGATTTCTATACCGGAGTATCTAAATCTTCAATGAAATACCAGTTAGACAATATTTTAAATAATGCTGATATGGTAATAGCTAGTTCCGATACTTTATTTAATAAAGTAGATAGGAATAAATTGAATACAATTAAAGTATTGAATGGTTATAAATCTGATACATTACCTGACGCTGAAACTCAACAAGTTACTGATGATTTTAGATTTGTATATATAGGCTCAATAGCTAATTGGTTCTGTTGGGAATCCATCAGAACTATATGTGAGCTATACCCCTCGTCAATTATTGATATTATAGGTCCGTGTCATAGTAGTATACCCACAGACTTACCAGAAAATATAAATTTTTATGGAGAGATGAAGAGAGAAGATGCAATACAGATTGCATTAAAAGCTAAAGTTGGTCTTATTCCATTTAAAATAAATAGTTTAACTGAAGCCGTAGACCCTATCAAATATTATGAATATCGCTCATTATCTTTACCTGTAGTCTCATCAAAATTTGGAGAAATGAAATTGCATGCAAAGCATGATAGAGGGCTGTCTATCTATAATGATGTGAGTGATATTCGAATTGCTTTGGACAAGGCAATTGATTACGGATTTGATGACAAGGTAAGAACTGCAGAATTTAGAAATAATTGCTCTTGGTCAAATAGATTTAATAAGCGTTGTTTGGATTCTATATTAGTAGGACGAGAAAATGACCAAAATTGAGTTCGATCGAATATATACATTTATTACTGCAAGCATAGCATTAATGATTTTAGGATTTGGATTCACGACATATATCTGGCCTGAATCTGATTTTTTAGTGCATTGGAATCAGGCAGAAAGCTTAACGAGCTATATCAAGGGGGGAGGGCTAATATTTATATACTATCCTTTCAAGCATTTAAATTTGCACCCATCTTTCTCTGCATCAATTGTGAATTTTTTATCTTGGATTTTATTGGCATATTCTTTAAAACCACGAAAGACATCAAATTTTCATAAATTAATAGTTCTCTCCTTTGTTCTTATGTTTGGAATATGGTGGATCCCTTCAGCAAACAATGTCGATGTAATGCAACCTCATGTAGCTTTACTGGTGTTTGGTATTCGTTCTTTATATTATGCAAAGGATAGAAGTAAAGTTACCATCTCTATTTTGGTTCTTTCGCTTGCAATAAGCATGAGAATGCAAACTGTTTTGTTTTTAGCGCCTGCATTGGGGATATATGTAATATATTCTATATACAAAAATCGTAAAAACATGAGATTGTTAAAATGTGGATTCTGTTCGTTCTTGCTAATAGCAACCATCTCAGGTGTATTCATCGAATTGGGGTTGAGAGGGATCAGCTATAATGATGAAACGATTGTGGAGACTCAACGTATGCCTTTATATGCAGGTTTGTTTTTGAGTAACTTAGAACCAGGTAGTTGCGGATCTTGGAGTTCAGATGCTGCTATTAGGGCAAAAGAGGAACGAGATATACCTACATATCTTCTATTTCGAAAGTACCTATCGAGAGAAAAACTTCAACAATTACCAACGTTGGTCGCTTGTAAATACGATAGAATGATTAATATCGCACCATTTGCTAGCTACTTAACAGTTAATTATCTTCAAGATACAGATGAATTAACGAAGCAGTTTCTCTTAAAGTTTGCTTATTTAGAACTATCAGCAAATAAGATTATTAAACTGTTATTGATGATTACAATTGTTTATATCTTATATTCAACATTAAAAGTGTCAATTGCAACTACAATATTTACTGAACTGAATATGCTAACAATAGGTTTGTTTGTTGGGATTTTATCAGTATTTTCAATGTTTGAATTTAACTCTAGATATATGTTTTCAGTTCTTTCATTAGTTTTAACGCTCTATGTGATTCACTCTGAACTTCGGTATCATGAAGATGATGAAATTTAGTAATATAAGAAAATTAATCATTATTAGCCTATTTTTAAAAGTAGCTATTGGTGTTTTATTTACGTCTCAATACCAAACAATATTGTTTAATCAGTCAATATTGTCTTGGTTAGACAATGGTTATTCTCCATGGAATGGTTTATTAACAGATGAATTGCCTAATTACGCTTTTCCATACCCAGCCGTTATGCTTTATGTTCTATCAATATTTTATTCACCAATATTGATATTAGGACAAGATAATCTAGTTGCAGTGAACTTATTTAATACACTACCGTTGTTACTAGCAGATCTGATTGTGTTAATTACGCTTATTAAGCTATCGAATAAAGTTAGTAGCATTTTCGTTATTTATTTTATATCTCCGGTTATAATATTTACAACCTATATTCATCATCAGCTTGATATTATACCTGTATCACTTCTTATGATATCATTGCTTTTTTTGAAAAATAGGAGAATTTTATATTCAGCCGTATTCCTATCGCTTGGTATGGCTACAAAATTCAATATAGCTGTTAGCTTGCCATTATTACTTATTTATGTCTTTAAGCGATTTGGTTTGAGGTTATCTGTACGGTTTGCTGTGGTTTCATTTGTAACATTTCTTGCATTGAATTTTCCTTTTTTGTTATCCGAACAATTTATACATCAATTAGTATTCAATAACATACAATCCAGAATATTTTCGACGGTGATTGAGATTGCTGATAGAAAAATATACTTAACTCCTGTATTTATTACTCTTGTATATTTTCATTTCCTTTCCTATAGAAAAGTAAATTTTGATCTGCTTATACTTTATATTGTATCTGCGTTTTCCGTGTTTCTAATATTTTTCGATGTTTCACCAGCTTGGTATGTTTGGATTTTACCTTTAGCATCATATTTAATAGTTAAGAGTGATGAGAAATTACTTGCAATCTTAAGTTTTTCGGTGTTGGTGTTATCCTTCTTGGCATATTATGTTTTGTTTGCCAACTATGAATTAGTCCCTATTCTTCTAATATCAACATCTGGTTACATTCCTCTTGACCTGCAAGTTGATTGGAATGAAGTTAGAGATATATTGTATACTGTATTAAAGTGTTCTACTGTAATTTTCCTTTATGTACTATACCGCTATTCCACTATTAACAACAAATTGTATAAAAATTATAAGCCGTTCTTGATCGGTATTGGTGGCGAGAGTGGAACAGGGAAAACTACGCTACAGGCTTTACTCAAGGATTTACTTGATAATCAAGTACTGCAGATTGAAGGTGATGGTGATCATAAATGGGAACGAGGTCATACCAATTGGAGCAAATATTCTCATTTGAATCCAAAAGCAAACTGGCTTCATCGGCAGGCGCACGATCTGATAGCGTTAAAAAAAGGTAAGACAATACTGAGATCTGATTATTGTCATAGCTCAGGTACGTTTAAAGAAAAATATTCTTTAAAAGCTGGTGATTATGTATCAATTTCAGGACTACATCCTTTTTATTTACCTTTATCGAGGAATACGTTAGATCTGAAAATTTTCATGGATCCTGAAGAGAGCCTAAGGCGACATTGGAAGATCGAGAGAGACACTAAACATCGTGGTTACTCTATTGAAAAGATCATTGATCAAATTGAGTCTAGGATGTTTGATGCTAAAAAATATATATATCCTCAAAGAAAATACGCAGATATTATTTTTTCCTACTTTAGTTCGGGTAAACTTCAGCTGGGTGAGGATGTTTCTTTGTCGCTGAGGATCATGGTTGACGCTAGTTATCCGATAGAGATGATGATCGAAAATCTTTCTCTTAGCAAAGATATAGAGTTTGATTATAGTGAAGACCTCAATTTTCAAATTATAACAGTTTTAGAAGAGCCATCAATTGAAGGACTTGAAGAAGTTGCTAGAACGCATATCCCTAACTTAGATGAGCTCTGTAGCTTAAGTGAATTTCAATCAGGTTATGACGGCCTTATTCAATTCATGATATTACTAACTATTTCTGACAAATTGCAACAAAGTAAATAATAGGAATTTAACGATGAAAGTAAGAGGTATTTTACTGGATCTAGATGACACATTATATGACTATAATGTAGCTCATCGATTTGCTCTTGAAAAAGCAATTGATGAGGTCGTCAAAAAATTTGAGTTAGATCGCGATAAAACTATCTGGGCATTTAATAAAGCTAAAATCAAAATTAAAACAATGCTTCCTATTGCAGCTGCTGGGCATGATAGATTATTGTATTTTCAACACATGTTTGAAATATTAAATATTAATCCATTTATATTTTCATATGAAGCTTCTGAAATTTATTGGACAAGTTTCTTTGAGAAAATGACATTAACAAGCGATGCTATTGAGTTTTTAGACAATACGAAAGATATTCCTATATGCTTGGTTACTGATCTTACCGCTGATATACAGTTTCGAAAAATTAAAAAGCTCAATTTAGACAACCGTATTACAAGTATAGTCACTAGTGAAGAAGCCGGTGTTGAAAAACCACATCCTTTTCCATTTCTTTACGCAATGAAGAAGCTCCATTGCAAATCTGATGAAGTAATAATGATCGGTGATAGTCTAAAAAAAGACATATTGGGTGCGACTTCATTGGGAATTAAATCATTTCTAATCAATCGTAGTCATTCTAATAACGATAAAATAATTGCAAAAGAGTATTCTACTATACGTTTTCTTACAGATATTGAGGTTAATTAATAATGAATAATCTAGTATTTGCTTCTAGAGAAATTGGATCTAGATTAGATCTAGTGCAAGCGGCCGGTGGAAACACGTCTGTTAAACAAGAAGGGAAGATATACGTTAAGGCTTCAGGATTTAATTTATGTGATGTTTCTCATGATAAAGGATTCTCTGAGTTATCTCTGAACTCGTTACAAGAAATGTTAATAGATTTGGCATCTAATAGTTTTAATTATACGAAAAAAGAGTTGGAACAGAAAGGGAAAGATATCTTATCGCAAGCAGTAATTGCTGATAATACTGCCAGGCCATCGATAGAAACCTTCCTTCATTCATTTGGGAATAAATACACAATTCATACTCACCCTTCGGTAGTTTCTGTTTATTGCTCAGCAAATAGTTTGTTTAATAAATTATCGGACATTTTCCCTGGTGCGTATCTTGTTGATTATGCAACACCTGGAGTAGAGCTATTTCTTAAAGTATATGACAGTGTTTTTTCACAGGTTAATGACTCAACTCCTAAAATTATTTTTCTTAAAAATCATGGGTTGATAGTTAGTTGTGATGATCATTCTCAAGCTATATCTTTGACATATAATATTGTCGATACATTGTCTGAAAAGCTTGGTTTAGATAATACGCAGTATAAAGTATCATCTAGACTGATTAATGACATTTATACTGTTTTTAATGAAGACTTGGTAGTTAAAAACATAGATGATAAATCGTTGGTAACCGAATTGAGTCGCTTGGCTAATAAAGAAATATTTGCATTTTCTCCAGACATATCCGTTTTCTTGGGCGGTCGAGTTTGCAATTCAAACTTGCAAGACCTTAGGAACGATTTAATTTCTTATTACGAACATCATCGTGAAATTCCAAGTATAGTAAAAATAGATGAAGCAGTTTATGTGATTGGTAATAAGTATCAACAATTATGTGAAAAGATAGATGTTGCTCGCTTTTATTGTCAGGTAATGTCGTATTTAGTAGATGAAGATGACCGTTCTTCTCTGTCAAGTGATGAAGTGAGTTACCTGAAGAACTGGGACTCAGAGAAATTTAGAAAGCAGGTATAATATGCATATTGTAATTCCTATGTCTGGTATTGGTAAAAGGTTTATCGATGCGGGATACAACGTTCCAAAATTTTTGATTGAAATTGATGGCAAGCCAGTGATCCAACATGTTATAGAGTTGTTTCCTGGTGCGGATAAGTTTACTTTTATTTGTAATAAAGAGCACATTGAAACAACGAATATTGAACAAACGTTACTTAAGATTGAGCCCAACTCAAATATAGTGAAAATTGAACCACACAAACTTGGTCCAGTTCATGCTGTATTACAGGCTTCCAATTTCATTGAGGACGATGAAGAAGTTATTGTTAGCTATTGTGATTTCGGTACTTATTGGGATTATTCTGATTTCTTAGAGCACACTCGAAATAGAAATGCTGATGGTGCTGTTCCTGCTTATAAAGGGTTTCATCCTCATATGCTTGGTACAACAAATTATGCATTTATGAGGGATGAAAAGCAATGGATGTTGGAAATACAAGAAAAAAAGCCATTCACAAGTAATAGAATGCAAGAGTACGCATCAAATGGCATATATTATTTCAAAAAAGGCTCTTATATCAAAAAATATTTCTCTCAATTAATTGAGAAAGGTATAGATTTAAACGGTGAGTATTATATTAGTTTAATCTATAATTTGCTAAAGAATGATGGTTTAGATATTTCTATTTATGAAATACAGCATATGCTTCAGTGGGGAACGCCAGCTGATGTTGAAGAATATGAGCAATGGTCATCATACTTTACCACTCAACAGTATTTCTCCTCTCGTGCAAAGATATCTTTTGTAGATAATCTTATTATGCCGATGAGTGGTTTAGGAAGTCGTTTTTCTTCTAGTGGCTATAAACAACCTAAGCCTCTTCTTGATGTTAACCAGTCACCGATGTATAAATTTGCAATTGATTCTTGTCCAACTTACGAGAAATTAAGTGTTGCAGTTTTAAATCAACATGATCGAGAGTTCTCCATCGCTCAAGAAGTGATGAAAAATACGCCCAATGCTAACGTACAAATTTTAGAATCGGTAACTGAAGGTCAAGCAGAGACATGTTCCTTGTTAATCTCTGATGTACCTGACAATGAATCTATATTTATTACAGCATGCGATAGTGGCTTTGTTTGGGATGAGGACAAGTTTACTTCCTTGATTGAAAATGAAGGTGCTGAGGTTGTTGTATTTGTTTTCAAAAATCACCCTCATGCAAACTTAAATCCAAACCAATATGGTTGGGTTGATATTAATGAAAATGAGTTTAATCGTGTTTCAGTTAAGACTCCATTATCTAATGATGTAAAAAATGACTTTGGTGTAATAGGTAGCTTCTATTTTTCTGAGAGTCAAATCTATAAAGACGCATATAAAAAACTTGTTGAGAAAAATGACCGTGTAAATAATGAGTTTTATGTGGATTCTCTCATTAATTATGTGGATGCAAAAATTAAGGTATTAGAGGTGGATTTTTATATTTGTTTAGGAACTCCTAATGATTATGAGACATTCATATATTGGCAGAGTTATCATCACAAAAATCCGAATAATATCTATTCGATAGAAAAAGATAATAATTTTAAAGATAAGTTGGTAGCTAGTGAATTTTATAAGTTTAAGCAAGAATATAGTTGATTCCGACTATTCACGTTTTTTTATAGTCGGTCTCAGTTCTGTAGCTATTGATTATTTTTGTTACCATTTTCTTATTGATTATGTTCATACTGGTTACGCTAAAGCGATTAGTTTTATACTAGGCAGTATATTTGCTTATGTGATGAATAATTTTTGGACTTTTGAAGCTAAAGTTGTTAGGTTTCAAAACATAGCTAAGTTTTCAATGTTATACCTATTTAGCCTGACTTTGAATGTTTTCGCAAATGATCTATCGATAACTGTTACTGGCTCGTTATTCTTGTCCTTTTTATTTGCTACTTCTATAAGTACTGTTGTTAACTTTATCGGTCAAAAATTTTGGGTGTTTAAATAATGATGTATTCTATAGTCGTTCCTTGTTATAACGAAGAAAATAACATTGAACCACTAATCAGTAAGTTTGAAGATATAGCGAGTCAAGGTGATCTTGAACTCGTGATGGTAAATAATGGTTCTAATGATCGTACTCTTGACATTATCACTGAGAATGTAGCTACTAAGCCTTTCATTACCTTAGTAGATATTCCAATAAATGAGGGATATGGAAATGGCATACTCAGAGGTCTCGAAGCAGCTAGAGGTGAGCTTATAGGGTGGACGCATGCTGACCTTCAAACAGATCCTTTAGATGTTCAAAAAGGTTTCGAGTTACTTGTGAGTTCTCAAAACCAAAGAAAAACTTATGTAAAAGGGTATCGAAAGAACAGACCTTTTTTTGATGTAGTATTTACTCATGGAATGTCTATATTTGAATCGATTCTTCTTAGAAGAAAACTTTTTGACATTAATGCGCAACCAAACTTGTTTCATAGAGATTTCTTCTTAAAAATAAAAGATAATGCACCTAACGATTTTTCTTTAGACCTGTATTTTTATTACAAAGCCTTATGTCAAGGAATGAATGTTGAGCGCTTTGATGTACTTTTTCCTGATAGAATTCATGGTGAGTCAAGTTGGAATGATGGTCTACTATCGAAGTATAAGTTTATAAAGCGAACAATCAAGTTTTCTTTAGAGCTAAAGAGGAATATGTCATGACTACATTTATTTCTCATCGTATTAATGACTCTAGTTCATTAAAATTAACGGATAGAAGATTTGGTGTTGAAATAGACTTACGGGATTTTGGAAATGATATTGTCATGTCTCATGATCCGTTTACTATTAATGCAGAAAAGTTTGAAAATTACCTGACTAATTATGACCATAGGACAATGATACTAAATATAAAGTCAGAGAGAATTGAGCACAAAGTAATAGAACTTTTGAATATTTATGGGATAGATGATTATTTTTTCTTGGACTCTTCCTTCCCCATGATTAAACTAATGGCTGAAAGTAATGAAAATAATATAGCAGTGAGATTCTCAGAGTACGAACCATTAGAAATGGTTAACTCTGTCAAGAATATGGTCAAGTGGGTTTGGGTTGATTGCTTTAGTCGTTTTCCTCTCGATAAATCAACTTTTGATCATTTAAAATCTATGGGATTGAAGATTTGTATAGTATCACCAGAGTTACAGGGGCAAGAGGAAAGGATAATTGACTATGCTGGTTATATGAAAGAGAATAATATTATTCCTGATGCTGTGTGTTCGAAGGCCCATAACTTCGAACTGTGGTCAAAATATATTAAATTTTCATGATTTAGTGTTAAATTTCTTTTTTAAGATAGAGTGAAAGAATGAGTAATATTAAGGTTTTATCTGTTTTTGGTACGCGACCGGAAGCAATTAAGATGGCTCCTGTTGTAGATGCCCTTAAAAATGATCGCAGATTTGATAGCAAAGTTTGTGTTACAGCCCAACATCGTGAGATGCTTGATCAGGTACTGAGCTTATTTGAAATTGTGCCGGATTATGATTTGAATATCATGAAGTCTGGCCAAGACCTTACAGACGTTACAACATCTATTCTTACAGGTCTTCGAGCTGTACTGCAAGAATATAAGCCAGATTATGTTCTTGTTCATGGTGATACTGCTACTACATTATCTGCGACACTTGCCAGTTACTACCAGCAGATAAAGGTGGGCCATGTTGAGGCAGGTTTGCGGACTAGTAATATTTATTCCCCTTGGCCTGAAGAAGGTAACCGTAAGTTGACAGGCGCTTTGGCTAATCTTCATTTTGCACCTACGCAGACATCATTGGATAATCTGTTAGCTGAAAATGTATCTGAAAGCGCTATTTGTGTTACTGGAAATACAGTTATAGATGCTTTGCTAATGGTTCAGTCTAAATTAACCAATGATCAAGTATTATCTGAGAATTTATCAGATAAGTTCGCTTTTCTTGATGCTCAGCGGCGTATGGTGTTGATAACGGGTCATCGCCGTGAGAGCTTTGGTGGCGGATTCGAACGTATTTGTCAGGCTATTTCTACGCTTGCTGAATCTTTCCCTGATGTTGATTTTGTATACCCTGTACATTTAAACCCAAATGTTAGAGAGCCGGTAAACCGTTTACTTGTAAATAAAACGAATGTGCAGTTAATTGAGCCTCAAGACTACCTTCCTTTTGTTTATTTGATGGATCGTTCAAGCATTATTCTGACTGATTCAGGCGGAATACAAGAAGAAGCCCCTTCTCTAGGTAAACCTGTACTGGTGATGCGAGATACGACTGAACGTCCAGAAGCTGTATCGGCGGGTACTGTTAAACTTGTTGGTACAGACGTTGATAAGATAATTGATGAAGTATCTATCTTGCTTACACAGCAAGAAGCCTATGAAAGGATGAGCTTTGCTCATAATCCGTATGGTGATGGAGCGGCATCAGAGCGTATTCTAGATGCTATTGTTCAGGCGACAAAATAACTGATTACACTGACATATGAGCAGAAAGCCACCTTAGTAATAAGGTGGCTTTTTTTATAACTGTTTGAAATGATATTTTAAAAAACTATTGATATACCATAAAAAGTTTTTCGAAAATATCTTTCTGTTCTGGTATGAAGCGAAATGAACTGCCTTTATGTTAGGAAAATATGTCAAAGAGATATTTTTTTTCTTTGCTCTTTTAGCCAAATCGACATCTTCAAAATACATAAAGAAGCTCTCATCAAAGCCATCTAATTCCCTGTATATTGATGCTTTAAAGAGGAGAAATGAACCCGCAGCCCAGTCAATGCAGACAGGCGTATCTATCATATCTTTGTTATAGGTATCTTCTCGAATCTTAGTAAATTTCGCTTTTAAGGGCGTAAGAATTGAAGGAAAATGCTTAATCGATTGATCATATTCAGAATAATCTTTATCACGATAGAGATTGATTGTACTGATTGTTGACGCGTACCTTTCAGCCTCATTTATGAGTGTATTCATTGACTCAAGCGTGATAACTACATCCGGATTCATGACTAAAAAAAAGTCATTCTCTTTCAGATCAAAATGCTCTGAGACATAGCTAAATACAAAATTATTATTGGCACCAAACCCTAAGCCGTAGTCTGAGTTTATCAGTGTGATATTGTGTTTTTCACAGTGCTGAATCAGTTGAGTACTTGCTGGTGTGTTGGATTTAACAATAACCCGGCAACGTTCTGTAAGGCTTGTTAGTTCATAATTATCGATAATCATTTGGTCATTATTATGACTGATGATTGATATATATGTTGATGTCATATTCAAAATTTACCTAAGCAAGTACTCAATTTTTGGGGTTATAGCCTGTAGGGGCATCGAGCAATATCTGTTTGATGCATTCAAAATCAAAATTATGACAGCAAATATCGAGTTGCTGCAGTAGATCTGACATTTCATCCCAGGTTAGTTTATGCTCGCTAGCTGTCATGATTTTGGGGTGGGTCGTACCTTCCACATTATCCCCAATTAAGAGCTCTTCATATAATTTTTCCCCTGAGCGTAATCCAGTAAACTGAATTTCGATATCTCCATCAATATCATCAGCGGAAGTGCTAGTTTCTTCACTCATCCCCATTAAGTGGATCATGCGCCTAGCCAGGTCGAGAATTTTCACCGGTTCGCCCATATCAAGCACAAATACCTGCCCGTTATGCGCCATAGCTCCGGCTTGGATCACAAGCTGAGCGGCTTCGGGGATCAGCATAAAATAGCGAATAATGTCAGGGTGAGTAACAGTGACTGGACCGCCTTTTCGGATTTGCTCTTTAAACAGCGGTACTACTGAGCCTGAAGAGCCTAGTACGTTACCGAACCTGACCATAGTAAACGTTGTTGGTACTTTTCTGTCTGCCAGTGATTGTAGAACAAGTTCTGCCATTCGTTTACTGGCACCCATAACATTTGTCGGTCTGACTGCCTTATCTGTTGAGATCAGCGTGAAATGCTTTACATTAGCACTTATGGCAGCTTCTGCGGTTGCAAGTGTACCAAAGACATTGTTTCTTATTCCTTCAACGATATTATCTTCGACGAGTGGAACATGCTTATAGGCGGCTGCGTGGAATACCGTTTCTACTTGATTATTGAGCATTACTTTTTCAACGCGATTTCGGCGCTGCACACTACCAAGGGCGGAAATGATTTCTATGTTGCTGTTGGTGTTTTCAATGATTTTTCTTAGCTCTCTATCAATCATATAGAGGTTGTATTCATTTAGTTCGAATAGCACTAAACGTTTTGGTTTTTGTTGCAGAATTTGTCGACAAAGCTCGGCACCAATTGAACCGCCTGCGCCCGTTACCATCACGACTTTATTTGTTATATTTTTCGAGAGTAACGTCTGATCCGGCTCTACAGGAGCACGTCCTAATAGGTCACCTATTTCTAGATCCCTAATCTCTGTTGAACTGGCTTTACCTGCCGCTATATCTTCAACAGAAGGTACTGACTGGATGGCTATAGGTAAGTCAGAAAGCTTTTCTAGTAGACGAAGTCGTGTTCCTTTGCTGATATTGTTTATGGCAAGTAGCAGTTTCAGAGGCTTGTATAATGACTGTAGTTCTTCAAATTCACTACTGTGATGTACTCTCAAGCCGAAAATGATCTGGCCAACTTTACTATGGTCATCATCGAGAATAACTACCGGGTGATATTCTGCCCCGCTGATTAGTGCATAAGCAAGCTCGCGGCCTGTAGCACCGGCACCATAAATGAAAACGTTGGGTTTTTTTCGTTTGTAGTAGTGGTAGTAAAATGTTCGAATTAAAATACGTGGACCGCCTAAGGTTAGAATAGCAAGCCCGGCATAGATCAGAGGAACACTTCTGGGAATAAACGATTGGAAAAAGAAACCAGAAATAGCAAGTGCAAAGGCTGAAAAAATAACGGCCAGAAAAATGTAGCCTAAAGCCGGTAGCATTAGATAGCGTAAAACGGCGCGGTACATGCCCAGGCGCATAAATGCATAGATAGTTACTAGGATTGTCACCGTGAAGCTTGCAACTTCCCTGATTGTTACATCGAACATCCAGTCGCTTAAACGCAGACTCATTGCCAGATATAGAGAAAAAACAACCGCTAAAACATCATAAGTCAATGTTATTATTCTTTTATTTTTTCTTTTTGTGCTTAATAGTGCTTGTATTGGTCTGATCATAGTAAACGGCTAAATTATAACAACGGTAGGATTCTAATCCATTATTCTTTCGTTGCAATTATATAAGTGTAAATCCTGTGTGATAAGTCTGAATATGTTATTATTTCTGTCATTAGTAGGTGAATTAGTGAGCAATTGTATTGAAAATCCTAATTACTGGTGGCAATGGCTTTGTTGGTCAAAATCTTGACTGTTTTTTCCAGAAACATAGCCAGCACTCTATTGTCTGTGCGGCCAGAAGCCCTCAAAGCACTTCAAGTGGCTTTCTTTCCCTCGATTTAGATTCAGACTTTAACATCTCTGCTCAACTAGCTGATGTCGATGTTATCGTCCATTGTGCTGCACGTGTCCATCTAATGCAAGATAACGCTTCTAATCCCCTTGCAGAATATCGCCGTGTGAATACTACCGGCACAATAGAGCTCGCTCGGCAGGCTGCTGATGCCGGTGTAAGACGATTTATTTTCATAAGCACTATTAAAGTCAATGGTGAGTCGACACCTTGTGACATACCTTTTCAAGCCGCCGTTGCAAGACCTCCGGAAGATCCGTATGCACTCAGCAAGTATGAGGCTGAGCAGGGGCTGTTGGCTCTAGCGAAAGAGTCAGGCATGGAAGTTGTGATCATCCGTCCGCCATTAGTGTACGGACTTGGGGTGAAGGCGAATTTCAATTCAATGATGAATTGTGTGAAAAAAGGGCTCCCATTACCTCTGGGAGCAATTGAAAATCGACGAAGCCTTGTTTATGTCGGGAATTTAGTGGATCTAATTGTAACCTGTTTGGATCATCCAGGAGCGGTAAACCGGACGTTGTTAGTCTCGGATGATGAAGATGTATCAACAACTCAATTGCTAAAAAAAATCGCTGATGCCATGGGACGTAAAAGTCGCCTACTGCCGATTCCATCGAAGTATTTGCTGTTGCTAACAAAAGTGCTGGGTAAGGCTGCAGTTGGAGAGAGGTTGTGTAGCTCTTTGCATGTGGATATATCTGAAACAAAGTCTTGTTTGCAGTGGACGCCACCTTATACACTAGACGAAGCCCTTAAATTGACCGTTAGAAGTAAGAAGTAGTTTAATGATGACATCACCGATTATCCGAGCTTTGGACTTTAGTTTAGCCTTACTCGGTTTGCTTGCAGCGTTGCCTGTTTTTCTGATTATTTATCTTGTTGGCTTGTTTGATACTGGATCGCCGATTTTTTACCAACAACGTGTGGGAAAGAAGGGGCAGCCATTTACACTCATTAAATTTAGAACCATGGGTACCAGTACTGAATCAGTTGCAACCCATATGGTAGATTCAAATTCGGTCACCAAACTTGGTAGCTTTTTGCGTAAGACTAAACTCGATGAATTACCGCAACTAATTAACGTACTCCGAGGCGAGATGAGCTTTGTCGGTCCTCGCCCGTGCTTATTCAATCAAGAAGAGCTGCTTGAAGAGCGTAAGAAGCGCGGAGTGTTGGATGTGTTGCCTGGGATCACTGGATTGGCTCAAGTAAATGGTGTAGATATGTCAGTACCGGTACAACTTGCTAAGCTCGATGCAGAAATGATAGAGACATTTTCGCTTTCTCTTTACTTCCAGCTGATCCTACAAACGGCAACAGGCAAAGGGGCCGGTGATAGGGTTAGACACTAAGGTGAGTTTGCTTGTAATTCTTAAGACTAACAGTTTATATAAGTAATGCAGCACAATTACTCTGATTTAATTTCGATTTTTAATCGCACCTTTCTCAATTCATATGACACCGAGCTTTTGCTCGGTGGTGATGAGCCAATCTACTTACCAGCTCGCGAAGGTTATAAAAAACACCGAATTATCTTC
>Ga0070725_10000669_pt1 | contig 22219 bp, 17 predicted proteins | sample tdDd002_FD_69781 | JGI IMG/M metagenome (GOLD analysis project Ga0070725, IMG submission 69781) | Marine sediment microbial communities from the Atlantic coast under amendment with organic carbon and nitrate - tdDd00.2 | ecosystem: Environmental > Aquatic > Marine > Coastal > Sediment | place... | reverse complement strand
CATCATCTCTTGTTTTAAACTTACATGGTTATCTAGTTAAAAATGCGGTGTGCCTTTATATCTATACTGGTTAAACGGCACACGCCTTGTTTGCATCAAACTTTTCGTGTGTTGTTAGCACTTTCCAAGCAATACGCATGAGCTTGTTAGCTAAAGCAACGGTAGCTACGTTATTACCTCGCCTAGCAACCAAATCAGCGACCCACTTACTTAAGGGATCATCATGCTTCTCGGCGACTCTAACTACAGAACGAGCTCCGTGAATAAGCTGCTTTCTTAAAGTACACGACCCTTGCTTGGTAATACTACCCGTTCGGTTTTTGCCGCCCGTTCCGGTTACCTTAGGCGTGATACCTACCCATGCAGAAGCACCTCGACCATTAGAAAACTGCAACCCGTCCCCAACTTCCGCTAAAAAATGAGCAGAAACAATTGGGCCAAATCCCGGGATTGAGACTAGATATTTATAGTGCTCAATGTTCTTTATCATTGCAGTGGTTTTCGTCGTTAAATAATCCAATTTCTCTTCATATTGCTCAAACTCATCGAGAAGAACGCTTAAAAGTTCCCTAACTGAATCAGTTAACTCGTTTTCAGTGGACTCTAGAGCTAACGGAAGTTCGTGAACTAAAGCCCCTTCTTTAACTGAGAAAATAACTCCGTATTCGGCTGCAATAGCTCGGATTTGATTTCCTAAAGCCAGCTTGTTGGCTTTTGTTCTTTCTCTAATGCAAAGCCAAGCTTTTAAATCTTGCTGCTCAAGAGTCTTCACCGAAACACGTTTAACCCTTGGCCTAAATGCTGCTTCAGCAATAGCGACTGCATCGTTGGCATCATTTTTCTGAGTATGAGTAAGTGGTTTTACATGTTGTGTTGGGATTATCTTTACTTCAAACCCCATCTTTTCACATTGCCTAGCCCAGTAATGGCAAGTCGCGCAAGCCTCCATGGCAACAAGAGTACCTTTAGGGTACTCAGAAAGGCGAGAAAGAAATCGCGCGCGGCGAACTTGTACGTTCGTAACCACTTGATTTTCGTTATCAAGGGCACAAATTTGGAATACCGACTTGGCTAAATCAATTCCAAGGACTTTAATATTCATGATGGACGCTCCTCATTTGCTTTGAGTCTTTCAACCTAAGTATGGCGCATTACGACGCCGCGAGTGGGCGTCCATCACATCAGAGCGGTCGCAGGCTCCCTTTTAGAGACTAGACCGCTTTGCTGCTAGAGGCTATAAGAGCAAGAGAAGGGTAAAGGAAGAAGGATTGAGGTGGAGGTATTTTCACCTGTGTCCTTCTTCTTTTGGGATTACTGGCTTGCTAGGGTTTTGATTTGTTCTACGATAGACCTTAGGCCGTTGCCTCTTGATGGGCTAAGGTGTGCGATAAGACCAGTTTTCTCAAAGTAGCTATCAATGTCGAACTGAGCGATTTCTTCGCTAGTTTTTCCGTTGTAAGCGGCCATGACAAGGGCGATCAAGCCACGCACAATACGCGCGTCAGAATCCGCGCAGAAGTACCACTTCCCATCAAGTAACTCACTTACCAACCACACTTGGCTTTCGCAGCCAGCAACGGTCACCTGTTCAGACTTAAATTCATCTGGCATTTGAGGCAGTTTTTTACCCCACAGGATCACCTGACGATAGCGATCTTCCCAACCTTTAAAGCCCTGCATAGTGGCTTCAATATCTTGCGCGGTAATCTCAGCACCAAACGGCGATTGAGGAAATGTAGACATAAGACTGTACTTTTAATAATTAAGATTAATGCGATTATACCACCAAAACCTGCAAGACAAAGATAGCAGCCAGTACTCCCCGAGCCTCCCGCTCTTATAGTATCTAGCAGCGAAGCGTTCTAGCCTCTAGTCTTATTCTGTATTCTACAAAACCACACCAAGCCCACTTCAATCACTTAGCTTTTCGCACTTCGAATTTAGCACTTGGCTTTCATCCCCCGCTCAACCAACTTCTCCACCACCCGCGATACTGCAACAAAACCAAATGTGGCTGTCACCACAGTCGCCGCACCAAAACCGCTGGCGCAATCCATACGCTTTGGCCCTTCGGCGGTGGATTTCACGCCGCAGACCGTGCCATCGGCTTGTGGGTATTTAAGTTGCTCGGTCGAGAAGACGCAGTCGATGCCAAACTTACGCTGAGGATTCTTGCTGAAGTTATGAAAACGGCGCAAGGTGTCTTTGATTTTTTTCGCTAGCGGATCTTGCACCGTTTTGGACAAGTCAGCGATTTTAATTTGAGTCGGGTCAACCTGACCGCCAGCGCCGCCTGTGGTGACCACTTTGATCTTATTGCTTTTACAAAATGCCAGCAACGCCGCTTTCGCTTTGACACTGTCGATAGCGTCTAGCACGTAATCAAACTCTTTGCTGATGTACTCTTTGAGGTTGTCAGGGCCAATAAAGTCATCGATGAGATTCACTTTACACTCAGGGTTAATCAGCTTAACTCGCTCGGCCATCACTTCAATTTTGCTTTGGCCAATGGTGCCCGTCATCGCGTGGATCTGACGGTTAATGTTGGTCACACACACGTCGTCCATGTCGATCAGAGTTAACTCACCAACCCCCGTTCTTGCTAATGCTTCTACCGCCCAAGAGCCTACACCGCCAATACCAACTACGCAGACATGACTGGCGCGCAGTATTTCGACTTCACTGTTGCCGTACAGACGGCGTGTGCCACCAAAACGTTGGTCATATTGCTCTGATGCTGGAGTGGTTAATTCACGCATAATAAAACTCTTACATTGCGATAGGTAAAAAGACAAAGAGTGCGTTTTATACGCACTCTTTAAAGGTAATACAAGTCGGGATTAGACTAATTCAGTTTTTCTGGTAGCATTGCCCACGGCGCTTGGGTCGGAGAGCTCTCTAAACCCAGCTTCCACACTCGGCCAAAGTGTTTATAGTGACCCGCTTGAGTCCCCGCGCGGGCACCCATGCCATGATAAAGGTCTAAGTGGTTCTCTTTTACCGCGCCGCCGGTATCAAGCACAATCAGAATGCGCAACTCGTGCGCTCCACTCCAAGTGCCATCGGCATTGAGTAATGGCACTTCGGCCAAAATAGGCGTGCCCATTGGGAACAAACTGCGATCGCCCGCTACCGAAGCCATCGGCAGTAAAGGAATGCCCGCCGTTCCCGTGACTGGCGCAGCGGCACGTGGTTCGAAAAAGACATAAGAGGTATTTTGCTCTAACAGCTCTTTCACCGTTGCTTCATCTTGGGCCAATACCCACTCTTTGATCGCCTTAAGCGACATTTTCTCACGAGGCACAAGATCGCGTTCAATCAGCACCTTGCCAATACTGACGTAAGCGTGACCATTTTTACCGCCATAAGCAAAATACTCAAGGGTATCGTCATCGCCAAAGTGAACAAAACCACTGCCTTGTACTTCCATAATAAATGGGTCAATCATATTGGCAGCATATCCCAGCTCTAAACCTTGGCCTTGCAGTGCGCCTTGGTTAATTTCGGCTCGGGTTGGGCAGTTTTCTTGGCAGTCTGGTTTCGAATAAACCGGATACTTATATTCGCTATCTGGCTGATGGCGCATTTCAATTACAGGCGAAAAATAGCCCGTAAAGAGAACATTGCCTTTTTTATCGCCACCGCCCAGTTGAGCCAACTGAATCCCATAGTTGGCCAGTTCGCTCGGCTCACCGCTTTGTAAGCTCCAGGCTTCAAGCTGTTCATACAAAGGCTGGTAGGTTTTCGCCATAGAAGGCGAACGCGATAGCACTTGCTCGGCTTGCGCTGAGAAAGTGGTATAATTGCGCGGCACGTTTGACTCAATCAACTCGGACTTATTCAAGTTTGCCTTAAACTCACCACTTTGATATTGCTGTCCACGGTCCGTTGGGCCAGCACAACCTACAAGAGCAACAATGGCTCCAATACAATACAGTTTTTTGAACACGAAAAAGCATCCCATATTTATGATAACGGCAGGATGACAAAGTCTCTCGCAGCGCGCAAGGTTAGGATTGTAAAGATTATTGATAATAGGGGGATATTTCGCCATTAACGCCGATATGCAGCAACATCAATGGCAAGCGAGCCTATGGTTACCAGTTTAGATCATGGCTACCCGATGGCGATTCAGGTGGGTTAGTGTTGATAAAAATAGACTCATAATGCGCAGGAGCAGTGCGCTTCATCTTCGTCATTGAGGCATTAAGCGCCTCAAAGCGGTGCTCTTCTCCGCCAATAGTAAACGTCAGTACCACGCCATCAAAGCTATATTTAGAACTGACTTGGCGGCCATCCATAAACACACCTTTCGGCTTAATGGTGAAGTGATCGGCGGCATAATCTGCCACGTTTTGCTCAACCCAAGTGCCATAGATCTGCTTACGGTACACCTTCTGAACTTTTTGGTAGTCCAAAATCATCATAGCGGTACCATAACCAAGACCTATGACAATAATGCCTAACAATACCCATACCCGAGCATAGTGATGTATTGGTTTTTTGGGGCCACTCTTCTTTTTGTATGCCATGGTCGTGAACTGATTCATATAGATACTTTAAGCCTAATCCATAGTTACTAATAATGGTATCAATTGGCGCTAATTAAACCGATTAGGCCAAACAAATCCCTTGCATAAAAATGAATTAATAGTCATTATTATCGCATATTTAAACAAGGATGTACGTGTAGTGAAATTGAGAAGTACCGCCCTAGTTAAAGGGTTTAGGCAGTCAACACCCTATGTAACGGCTCATCGCGGTAAAACGATGGTGATAATACTGGGCGGCGAAGCTTATCAAGATCAAAACTTTAATAATATTATCAATGATATTGCTCTGCTTCATAGCTTAGGCGTAAAAATTGTTTTGGTTCATGGAGCAAGGCCACAAATTAATCAGCGCTTAACTCAGCAAAACCTATCGACACCGTATCACAAAGGGATCCGAGTCACAGATGCGGACGCTCTTGACTTAGTTATGCAATCGGCAGGGCAACTGCAACTCGATATTACCGCGCGACTTTCGATGTGCCTTAACAACACTCCTATGGCCGGAACCCAATTAAACGTAGTGAGTGGTAACTTTGTGGTAGCACAACCGATTGGAGTGGATGATGGCGTCGACTACTGCCACAGTGGCCGCATTCGCCGTATTGATACCCAAGGTATTGACCGAATGCTAGAGCAGGGCTCCATTGTACTGCTCGGCCCGATTGCAAGTTCAGTGACAGGGGAAAGCTTCAACCTCCCGTCGGAAGAGGTCGCGACCCAAGTCGCGATCCGCCTTAATGCCGACAAGCTGATTAGCTTTTGTTCCGCTCAAGGGGTTCTAGATCGAGATGGCCAGGTAATCGCAGAGCTGTTTCCCAGCGATGCCGAGCCAATTTTGGCGCAGCTTGAAGCCGAAAACCACCAGCAAGACTCTGGCTCAGTGCGCTTTTTACGTGGGGCGATCAGCGCGTGTCGCGCGGGGGTACCTCGTAGCCACCTGATCAGCTACAAGGTCGATGGCGCTTTAATCCAAGAACTATTTTCCATCGACGGTATTGGCACTCAAGTAGTCATGGCCAGCGCCGAGCAAGTACGTCAAGCCGACATCAATGATATTGGCGGGATCTTAGACCTCATCCGACCGCTAGAGCAGCAAGGCATTTTAGTACGTCGTTCCCGTGAACAATTGGAACAAGAGGTTCACCACTTTACCATCATTGAAAAAGATGGAGTTTTGATAGGTTGTGCCGCGCTATACCCCTACCCTAATCAGAAGAAAGCCGAAATGGCTTGTGTTGCTATCCACCCTGACTACCGAGATGGAAATCGCGGTGTTCATTTACTCAAGCACCTTCACCAGCGCGCCAAAAAAATGCAGCTCGCTCATCTGTTCGTGCTGACCACCCGCAGTTTGCACTGGTTCAGAGAACAAGGCTTCATTGAAGTCGATGTTTCTGCATTACCCACTGAAAAACAAGGGCTATACAACTACCAACGTCGGTCAAAAATATTGCAACTTACGGTATAGATAAACAACTCAAATAGAATTAATGTCAACATAAGACCAATCTATACAAGCACTTACTAATTAACTGTTAATTCTGCCATAAAATTGACTGTTATTTAGTCAAAGTGCTGGTACAATCTGCGCTCTCTTAAATTAGATGCATATTTCTATTTAAGAGGCCTATTACCACATGGAGGTAATACTCTCTATCGAATAGAGTCCCATGCTAGGAAGCGCGCATTCACGACTTGCGAGCATCACCCTATGAAAACCATTATTTGCAATTCAGCCCAAAGCTTTTGGGACATGGCCGACAATCACTTCTTGGACGGCCAAGAAGTGCACTGTGTATTTCCCGTCAACAACAGCATGAAGCGGTTCATACTCTCTTACCAGACTCGCTGCAATATTAAGAACATCTCATTCTCTAATATTTTCAATGAGCACGACGCACTCTCTGCTGTAGCGAAAGATAGCGGATTACTTGGAAGTTTCACGACTCAAGAAGTTCAATTGGCCGACTAACCCCCCAGCGATACCAAGGAAGGTAAGCTTCTTTACCATTACGCTATTCACACCCCCGTAAGCGCAACGCCAATCCACTGCTCCGCTCAGTACGAATGGTCACTCCTTTTGCTAACACCGCACCATGGCAAAACAGATCTAACTTCTGCTTCGCCCTAGTAATGCCGGTATAAATCAGCTCGCGGGTTAAAATCGGACTAAAATCGCTTGGCAATACCATAAAGGTGTGTTCAAACTCACTGCCTTGAGACTTATGGATTGTCATCGCATAGGCGGTTTCATGTTGCGGCACCCGGCTTGGCAATACGCCTTTTACGCTGCCATCGGGCAGTTCGAAATAGACTCGAAGACGAGGCTCTTGTTCCGACTCGTCCAGCATGCAAATACCTATATCACCATTATACAAACCCAAGCCATGATCATTGCGAGTGACCATCACAGGCCGGCCCACATACCACTGCTCTTCGATTGTCGGGATCAAGCGCTGCTTACGTAGTGCGCTTTCTATGCGCTGATTGAGCCCGGTTAAGCCAAAGTCTCCTTCACGGATCGCACACAGTAGGCGGCAACGACTGAAAGCCTTAAGTACTTGCCGAACTTGAGAGTCATCACTTGGCGACTCATCTTTCGCTTTATGGAGCAAAGAGAGATACTGCCGATAACCCGCCACCATCATCTCAATCATGGCGAGATAACTCTCTTTAGTAAGTTCGTGACGATTGATATCGTTAAAACCGCGCTGCCACACTTGGTCAACTTGGTAAGGCTTACCCGAGTTAATTGCCTTAGCCAATTGACCAATCCCCGAACGCGCATCAAAACGGTAGCTTTTTTGTAGCATACACAAGCTATCGGCAAGGCCTTGCTTTGGTGCGGCTGAGTTTTGCTTTAACCAATCAAACCCAGTCAATGACGAGAGCTGCTCTCCTTGAGTGGCACTAAAGCCTTGACCGATGAAAGAACAGATATCCCCCAGCACCGCACCCGCTTCTACTGAGGCGAGCTGGTCTTTATCACCAAGTAAAATCAACCGCGCCGTTTTGGGCAGCGCATCGACCAACTTATGCATCATCGGCAAGTCGACCATTGACGCTTCATCGACCACTAAGATATCTAAGTGCAGTGGGTTGGCTCGGCTGTGACGAAACTCTGCCCGATTAGGAATAGCACCTAACAGGCGGTGAATGGTACTGGCATCGGTCGGAATCGCAGCAATGATCTCGGGCTCAACTGGCAGCTGCTGAATAGCCGCACCGATCGACTCGGTTAAACGCGCTGCCGCTTTCCCCGTTGGCGCCACCAACTTAATATTAGGTAAGTGCCCCACCTGTTTACCTTGTTCGACTAGCGCCGCCAGCAGTTTCGCCACCGTGGTGGTTTTGCCAGTACCGGGCCCCCCGGAGATCACCGCAAAACGGCGGGTCAGCGCTACCGCCGCCGCCACCTTTTGCCAGTTCAAACACGTTGCCGTCGGCACCAATTGGCGCAGGCCATCAAGGTCTGCCAACTTAGTGGCCTGAGTGAGCAGCGAGTCTATCGCCTCCCAGTCGAGCAACTCTGGCAACACCACATCCAGCTGATCACAAACCAACTGTTGACGCGCTACCTGATTGCTCTCCCCTTGCGCCTGTAAAGCACTAAACAGATAACGATAGCTCGGCGTAAACAGGTGGTCTAAGGTACCACTTAACGCGGTTAATTCCGCGCTCGCTAACGGTTCCGACTGGGTTAACCCTTGGAGTATTTCACTCAATTGGCTTTCGTAGTGCCAATAACGGTGCAAGTACAAACGGCTGCCATCTAAAACCAAGGGGGTCGCTTGTTTGCCATCGCCCGTCACTTGTGAGGCTTGCATCAAAGCAAGCCATTCCACGCCATGCAACCGTTGCTGCAGTTCCAGCGCTTGCTCGCCGTAAAGACCCAGCATCTGGGGCACATCCATCCGCTCTAAGTCAACGCAAATATGCCCTTTCCCAAGCTCATGACTCAGTACAGTCGCAAGAAAACCAACCAACTCACTCTGCTGGCTTTCTTGGCTCGCAATAAAGCGGCCAAACTGATAATCAAGCTGACGAAGTGCCCCTTTTTGGCTTAGGCGTTGCAGGAAATTAAACATGTTGTGGTTCACCATCGATCAGTTGGTCAAATTGCTCTAAAAAGGTTTGGCTTGGTTTAGCAGAAAACACGCCGTGACCCGATTGCCCGTCCATACCACGCAAAAATAGGTAATAAACCCCACCAAAATGTTGCTGGTAATCGTAATTGGCGACTCGGCTTCGCAAGAAGCGATGCAGCGCCAAGGCGTAGATTTGATATTGCAGATCGTAGCGGTGATCCGCCATCGCTTGGTTCAACTTCTCGCCATGATACTCGCCAACCTCATCACCTAAATGGTTAGATTTCCAGTCCAACACATAGTATTTGCCTTGGTGTTCAAACACCAAATCGATAAAACCTTTTAGCATTCCCTGCACGGTGTGAAAACCGAGCTCACCCGCCCGTTTTGATAGCTCATCGTGCTGGTGCGCCAATTGGTTAAATGCCACCGAAGAAAGCAGCTTGATCGGCAATAAAAACTCCATTTCAACCAACAGCTGCTGCGGGGTTTTGCTCGCCAGCAGTAACCTGTCGTCATCCAGCGGGGTGTTTAACACTCGGTCGATCATTTGCTGCAATACAGGCAGCCACACTATGTCGAGGTGTTCCGACTCCAATAAGCGTTCAATAATGGCCTGATTCGCTTCGCTCGTCGCAGGCTCGGTGAAGATAATTTCTTCAAACAGGGTATGCAAAAAGGTACCCGGCGCCGCGCCGCGAGGGAAAGTAAAGATCGAGCGCTCGGGCTCCATTAATTCCTGCTCTTGTTTTTCGTTTACCGAGTCAATATCAAAGCCCGCTTGCTCAAAGCTAGCATCATGACTGGTGTGTGACCCTTGTTTTACCAAGCCAGAATAACTGGTGATGCGCCAGAAACGGTCTATCTTGCTGGAAAACTCACTGGCCATGAGCTCGGCGTTTTCACCTTGCGGTAGCACGTAAGGTTCGCAATGAGACTCGGGCAGGCTCGCAAGCTCCATCGCCTCAAATGGCGCGGTTAACGCGCTAATGGCACTCGCTAATTCACCGGCGGCAAGCTCTTTGCCGTTTTGCACTAAGTTGCCAATCGCACTTAAATGCACCCCAGTTGGATCTTTGCTCGAGCGACCCTTTCTCAGCGGCGCCATGCCAATAATACAGCCGTACACCGCACGCGTGAGTGCTACATAAATAAGGCGTAAGTCTTCCGCTAGGCGTTCTTTATCCGCTTGGGCCAGCGCTGCTTTGTTGTTGGTGATATCGAGTACCGTTTGACCGAGCTGCTCATCATAATACTTGCCTTCGCTCGCCTCGCGATAAGCGCAGACAAACGGCAAAAAGACCAAGTCATACTCCAAGCCTTTCGACTTATGAATGGTGACAATTTGCACTAAGTTTCGCTCTGACTCTAACCGTTGGATCTGCTCATCGCTGGCGCCGGCCATCCCAGATTGAATATTGGCGATCGTCTCACCTAACCAGCGTAATAAGCCGTGATCACTGTCGATTTCTAAGCTCGCTTGTTGCAGCAGTTCGCCCACGTGGAGCAAGTCGGTCAGCTCACGCTCACCCTCTTCCTCCTCGAGTAGGCGCTCGGCTATCTGGTGTTTGCTCATCACCGAGCGCAGCATCGGCATGATCCCGCGCTGCTGCCACAAGAGGCGGTAATCACGAAACTCGTTGACCGTGTTTTCCCACTGCACTTCATGGTTATTGAGCTCATCGAGCTGTTTGGCGTTTAAGGCAAACAAACTGGATGCCAAGCTCGCTCGTAGGGCGCGGTCGTCATCAGGGGTGAGTACGGCTTGCACTAAACGCATCACATCTAGGGCGATGCTGCTTTGAAAAACGCTGTCTCGATTCGACAGATAAACACTGGCAACGCCTTGCTTGGCGAGCGCCTCTTTGACCATGCGCCCTTCCATGCCGGTGCGCACCAGCACGGCAATATTGCCCGCTTGTACGCTTTGCTGCTTTTTCCCCGTATCCAGCCACGCCTGACCTTGGTCGGCGGCGGTTAAAATTGTTTGGATCTGCGCTGCTGTCGCTTCCGCCATGACCTGTTGGTACTCCCCTTTGGTCACAGGTTTAGCTTCATCATCTTCGTGCAGCCAAAAACGCATGGCCTGCTGTTTCAGGCCGTTCAGCGACCAACTCCGCTTGTCGGCGTTAGGGCTCGCGTTAACCGAACGAAATGGAATGTTGTCATCGTAAATAAATGGGCTATCGCTGGCAGAAAACACTCGGTTCACCGCCTCAACCATATCGGCGCTTGAACGCCAGTTAGTATCTAGGGTGTAGTGATCCGCCACCTCATTACGAGCGCGAATATAGGTGAAGATATCGGCACCGCGAAAGGCGTAAATCGCCTGTTTCGGGTCCCCTATCATAAACAGGCCACACTGAGGTTGGCCGACATAAATGCGGCTAAAAATACTGTATTGAAGGGGATCGGTATCTTGGAATTCATCGATCATCGCCACCGGATAAAGGTGGCGAATACGCTCCACCAGCAACTGCTGTTCATCGTTATCAATCGCGGCGCTCAGTTGGGTCAAGAGATCGTCAAACGAGAGCCAGTTCTTACGCTGCTTGGCTTTCGCCAGCATCTCGCGGCAATGCTCAATAGCGTGAGCCAAAAGCGGCTCGCGCAGGCTCATCGGTTGGGCCAAAAAGGCTTCAATTGCCGCAAAGACGGCATGGATAGGCGGCTCGCCTTTGGGCGTTTTTTCAATCAGCACTTGCTGCGAAAAACGCTCGAGTTTGTCTGGCAGTTGGTAATCTTGGGTCGGCACCGCCGCCCAAGCAGAGACTTCGCTTAACCAGTTAGGCAGCGATTTTTTGGTGTAACTGCGCTTGTTAACCCCGGAATTGGCGATCAGATCGTGCAGGTCATCTTGCGCTTCGCGCCACTGCGCTTTGAGTTTATCAATGCCCGCCATATTTTCTTGATGCAGATCGGCCAAGCTGCCTTGCATCGCAGGCACGCTGATGTTGACCGGCACCCCGGTTAAGTAACCGCTGATCTGGCCAAGTAACGCAGACGGCGAAGGCCAAAGATTGCGCACTTCAGCCGACAAAGCGAGCGAGAGCGGGTAGAACTGACGTCGCCAGTAGTCGGCCACCACTTGCGCTTTAAGCTGGCTTTCATCGGTGACGAACTCGTTGTTAAAGCGGCTCCCCGACTCAAACGCATTTTGAGTCAGCATGCGCTGACAAAAACCGTGAATGGTATAAATCGCCGCTTCATCCATTTGCCGCTCGGCTTGCAGCAACACTTCCGCAGCGCCCTTATGGTCGTTCACCGCGTCTAGCAATGGCTCGATCACTGGGTCGTCGCTCACACCGCGAGCAAACGCCAAACGCGCATCATGAATACGAGCGCGTATCCGGTCTCTTAGCTCAGCGGTCGCCGCCTCGGTGAAGGTCACCACCAATATTTGATCGACCGTCAATGGCACAGGGTGACGGGTATCCTCATCACCATGACCCAGCAATAAGCGCAGGTACAAGCCTGCGATGGTAAAGGTTTTGCCTGTACCTGCCGAAGCCTCAATTAGCCTTGCCCCATGCAAAGGGAACGTCATTGGGGTCAGTACGGTGGCAGTGTTGTCCTGCGCGTCCATTTGGGTTGTCATTGTTTTGCCTTTACGCTCAACTGATTTGTGATCGAACACTTAAATCGTCACAAAATACAAAGTTTTAGAATCAAATATAAAACAGCCTGCGATCTTGCTCACGGTTTAGCTTAGCGCTTATCGCTAGTATCCCACTCACAGAATTTGTGGTCACCTCTGACCCTGTGGTCGCACAGTAAACGCCCTACACATAATAATGATTTGCTGGCGACCACCCTACTTCCTACTCTCGCAATCCTCTCTAAACGAAAGAACCTAAGCCAAACAGGCTGCTATTCCACTCAAACTAATTATGTTCACTCGCCATCTCTTCGGCGGTTTTGGTCATCAGTACTGCGGCCTGCAACACCAAACTGGCATTGAGCCTTACTTGCTGACCCAGATCATCATTCCACTGCGGCCAGATCCGGCTGATGTAGTTATCTGAGCCTTCCCCAGCAAAAAAACCATCGTTAAAACTGTCGGCCATTTTTTTCAGTGCCGTTTCTTCATCATCGACCCACTCCCCCGCTTTGTTGATGCACGCTTGCACCCCAGCCAAAGCCGTTTTAGGGAAGTAAGCCAGCGGCTGATTCATACCTTGGTAGAACAGTCTTAATAGCTCGATCAGCGCGGCATTTGCCTGCTCAGGATCGCCGATCGGGGCGATCACCCAATGGGTCACGCCATCTTTTTTGTCGTAGCCAATCAGGTGGGTACGGGTAGCTCGACCACTGGCGGCCATACACAGGTGGTCGATCCATGCGGCAAGCCAATCTTGGGGGCGAGTTTTTCCGCAGCGATAACGCACCAAACCGCTTTGATAACAGCGGTTAAGCCAGCCATTGAGCTGATACTTTTCACCATCAATATCAAACGATAACGCCACTTCGGTGTCATCTAACGGCGCGCTGCACAGCGGAGCAATCGCCTCGACCAAAGCTTGGGTTTGGGCCGAATTCGCGGCAAACTCCAGCTCACCAAAGGCACCGATAGGCAATAAACCTTTAGCGCGCTGCTCAGCAACAAACTGCGCCAACACCTCGCTATCACTCTCGCCGCTTAAACGGCACTGCAATAGCGAGTCCAATAGCTCATCACGCATCAAATAACCGTCTAAACCATCCAGAATAAACGGCTCGTCGTCTTGCATCACCCCTTGTAGCGGGTCGAAGTTCACCTTGAGGCGGCGGTTAAAGAAGTACTGCACTGGCAGGCGCCAGAAACGTTGTAGCTCGACCAAGTCCAATTGATAAGGCGCGCTAAATTCGAGCAAGTAATCATCCAGCGGTTGACTAAACTCCCCACACGCTTGACCTTTACGGTTCACCGCTGGCAGCCACTCTTTGGCGTAGCTCGGCTTGTCACCATTAAAGGCGTTAGCGCTAAATGGCATCATGGCGTGGGACTGGGTTAAAGCCGCGAGCAGTGCATCGCCCGAGGCATCGACGCCCAGTGATTCATCCCCCGCAAGGCAGTAGTTTTGGTGGCAGTATTCAAGCAGTTCAGAGACTAAGATCGAGGGCACTCGTTCGGTGTTATCCTGAATTGAGCGGCCGATATAGCTGATGTACAAGCCCTGCTGAGCCGACAGCAGCGCTTCTAAAAATAGGTAACGGTCGTCATCACGACGCGAGCGGTCACCGGCGCGGGTGCGGCCTGTCATCAGGTCAAACCCTTCCGCAGGCATTGAGCGTGGGTAAGCGCCATCGTTCATGCCCAAAAGACACACCACATTAAATGGGATCGAACGCATTGGCATCAGGGTACAGAAATTCACTTGCCCGGCTAAAAAGCGCTGGCTGACACGGGTGCCCGATAGCTTGTTCTGCAAATAGATATTGACCACCGATGGGCTGATCGCTTGATCAAAGCCGGCATCAGACAGTTGTTCCATCAGCTGAGACAACGCATCACGAATGGACTTGAGCACCATTTCATCTTCCAGCTCGACGGCAAAGAAGTCGTCCAACATAGAGTGAATATGATGATGCCAATCGCTAGCGCTTTGCGCGTTGGCCAGCGCAGTGTGATAGTGAGTAAGGGTTTCGACAAAGTGAGCAAGTTTGCCCGCCAGTTCTGCGTCCATGCCTTGCACTTCGTTAAAGGCGGCGATATCACTGCCACTACCTGAAAACAGCCCGTAAGAGTCTGGCATTGCGTAACCAAGTAACATGCGCTGAATACCAAACAGCCATGTGTTTTGCGATTGAGCTGGCAGGTCAAAATGTACTGAGGTGTCGCCATCGAGCCCCCAGCGTACGCCGATCTCTTCGATCCACTGTTTGGCGCGCTCAAATTGCTGCTCGTCCAAACCAAACCGCGCCATCATTGCTGGCACTTCCAGCAGCTCAAGCATTTCAGAGGCGTGGCAGCGACTTTCTGGCAGCGCCATGAGCTGCATAAAGGCCGACAGAATTGGGCTCTCTTGGGAGGCGGTTCGGTCAGAGATTGAGTACGGGATAAAACGCTCGCCCGGCGCGTTACCAAACACCGAAGCGATAGCGGGGCTGTAGGCGTTAATGTCAGCAACCATCACGATGATGTCGCGCGGTTTCAGTTCTGGATCAGCTTCAAACATCGCCAGCAGTTGGTCGTGCAGCACTTCCACCTCGCGCATAGCGCTATGGCAAGCGTGCAACTGGAGCGACTTATCGCCTTGCAATACCGGCTTTTTATGTTGGCTCGAATCCAGAATGGTGTCGTCTTGGTGCTCTTCTAAATTGAGAATATCCGCCTGAATTTGATGCAGCAACGAATTACGCTCTACATCCACAAAGGCTTCAATTTCATTGGCTTCCAGCTGAGAAAGTAAGTACATGTTGTCTCGACCGAGCTTACCCATTGAGGCCAATAGACCATTACCAACTACATCGGTGTGCAACTCATCGATAACGTTCTGCTCAACACTGCCTTTAAGCTGTTCAGATTCGCCCAGCAGTTCAGAATGGTCGCCTTTCCATTCGACGTGTTTACGCGCTTGTGATGCTAAACGGGCTAAATATTTTCTATCTCGCACTTCACCCCAGTAATAACGGCACGGGTTAGTAAACATTAAGTGAACATCAATGTGCTCACCGAGTGCTTTTAGCGCATCCATATAACGCGGTGGCAATGAGGAAATACCAAACACAAACAGCCGCTTGGGAACACCATCAAGATCGCCAGCATAACTTTCTAAGCTGTCAATAAAGTGCTCGTACAAATTGGCACGGTGATAAGGCGACTGATCGAGCGCGAGGGTTTGGTCGTACAGCGCTTGCCATAAAATCGGCTGCCATGGGTGTTCGCCTTCCAGCTCGGCCACTTCTTGGCCAGCTTCCCACGCGGCCACCCACTCGGGGCGATACACCAAGTAGCCATCAAAAATATCGGCAATTTTTTCCGACAGTTGATACAGCTTAGAGTGGTCGCTATCGTCTTCAAGGTACTGCTTAAGCGGAGCAAACTCGTCTTGGTCTAACAAGCTTGGTAAACAGGTCATCAGCTTCCACGTCATCGCCTCTTTGTTGAAGGCACTGCGTTTGGGCACATCGGGCAAGACTTTGGTAAACATCTCCCAGATAAACGTCGCCGGAAGAGGAAAATCAATATTCGCCGCCACACCGAATTCATTAGCTAGTGCCATTTTCAGCCACTGTGACATGCCCGGGCTTTGCACCAAGATCTGTTCGGCTTCGAAAGGGTTTTCCAGTGGTTTGATACGAACTAACTCAACCAGTAAGGACTTTAATAACTCGACTTGATTGGAATGATAGACAGTAAACACGTTAGGCTCATCGGGCGACATTAGTAATGTCGTTCAGATTAGCATACGGTAGCGAAAATCGAGAGAAAACAAGCTTATGAAGTGCGGTATTTGCTGACAAAAACACCGCATGCCTCTTGATAAGAGGCATGGGTTGAATATGAGATTGAAATAGACTCGGTTATGGCATGACGCGCAGTTGATACATCGGCAGTATATAGTTGGCTACATAACGCAGCGCGACATACCCCACCACTACGGTGGCGACGATTAATTCAAACAGCGCGAGGCCTCGTACTTGTTGTACATAGACGTCGGCCACGCCAACATTGCTCATCCAAGCGGTCATTTTAAACAGCGCGGTCGCCCCAATCACCATTGGGAAGGTAAACGCCGCGTAGCCTGGGCTAAATGGCAGGCGCATCAAGTGGATGAAGGCCAAGTAAATCACAAAGGTCATCAGTACCGCGATACCAAACAGCAGGGCAATCACCACTGGAGATGGCGCCGCACTCACGGTTAAGTAACCAGCCAAAGAAAGGCTCGCTGGCGCCGCCATGATCGCGATGGTTGGTTTCGCGCCGTCAGGCACTTGCTCGCAAAAGACTAAGCGGTAGATCATCACCGGCAGTAAAATTGCGTAACTCACCAAACCAAACAGCAGCACCGCATTGGCAATCGGCGCCAGCGCAGGCGTGCCTGAAAAAGACACATCGGCAACGATAAGGCCGACTGGCGGTACAAACCAACTTGGCACCATATGATGCAGGCTAAAATCTTTGGCGCGGTGATAAATAAAGCTGGTTAAGAACACCACATGCAGCGCAACCGCGCCGAGCCAAATCGCGTCACCGAGCGGCGAAAAAAACTGGCCCACCGAATGAGATACCACCATTAACGCCATGGCAAAAGTTGGCGCCACGCTCCCGACAACAGGGTGCGCCAACTCTTCACGTAACACGTGATGATGCCATAAGAATTTCACAGTTAAGATGGCGAGAAGCAGTGAAGCAACTGCTGCCCCACTCCATTGACCGACACTATTCAGCGCCACGGCGTTTTCCCAGCTCCAGCCTAAACTTGCAATACCAAGGGCCAATCCCGCCATTGGTGTCGGTGCCGATACGGTTTTGTTAACTGCGGCTTTTAGCATGATAGAAACCTCGCAACTGAGTAATACTGAACAATTGCGTTAATAATAAACTTGATTAAGCTTTAACAATATCTGAATATAATTAAACCAGAGTTCAATTAAACTAAACGTATGAATATTTCTCTTAAACAGCTGCGGGTTTTCGTTGCCATTACCCAAGACAAAACCATTACCGCGGCCGCCGAACACCTGTTCTTATCCAAAGCGGCGGTTAGTATGGCACTGGGCGAGCTAGAAAAACAGCTCGGCCACGATTTGTTTGATCGAGTGAATAACCGTTTAGTGCTCAACCAGCAAGGTCACCAGCTATTACCGCTGGCCGATGAGTTGCTCCACCGCGCCCAAGATATCAACCAACTGTTTGTCGACGATCAACCGCTCCACGGCCAGCTGCACCTTGGCGCCAGTGACACCATTGGTAATCAAGTAGCTCCCTTTCTGCTCAGCGACTTTCGCCGCGAGCACGGCCACCAAGCGCAAAGCCTACTGATTTCCAACACCAGTCAGATCTGCCAAAAGCTGGTCGACTACGAACTCGATATCGCTCTGGTTGAAGGAAAAGTGCAACATCCACTGCTCAGCGCCGAGCAATGGCGCTTTGATCAAATGTGCGTGATCGCCTCCCCCGCTCACCCCCTCGCCAACAGCAGCGAGTTAGCCGTGTCCGATTTAGAAGAGAGCGAATGGATTTTACGCGAGGCAGGCTCCGGCAGCCGAGAGTTTTTCCTCCAACGCATTGCCCCACGCATTGATGTGTGGAACGAAGCCTTTCAGCTCAACACCACCGAAGCCATCATCAACGCCGCCAGCGCCAACCTTGGCCTAGCCTGCCTTTCCCACCGCTCAGCCAAATGGGCGATTGCCGATGGACGCGTAGTCGCGCTGGATTTGCCGTTGGATATGCAGCGACGGTTTTGGCTTTTGATGCATAAAGAGCGGTATCAGAGTCCGCTGTTTAAGGCATTTAGGGAGTTTTGTGTGGGGTGGGAAGCGGGAGAATAAGGGAAGAATACGGAATACAGAATTCGCTGCGCTCACTGGATTACAGATAAGAGCAGAAGCAGGGATAAGGGGGAAGGATTAAGGTGTGGGTGTGTTTACTCCTAGCCCTAAAACGTGTCATCTATGAAACAATGTACCCACGCAAGTACAAGAGATTGTTGGCGGTAAGCATTGTTGTCAGAGATCTACTAACCGCGCGCGGCAAGTCTAGATATGACCATGTTCTGTAAATAAAGCCTTAGTTGCCCCACATGCAAAATTAGTCCGCAGGAAACTTTTGCTTTTGATGTAAAACACGCATTACCCGTATGTTCTCACCCTCAACCCAGTAGGATACGATCATGGAGATTTCGGGGATAATTAACAGTCTCCCTCTAATTCCATCACGTTGCACTCCCATCATAGGTTGCTCCAGAAGATACTCTACTCTGGCTTCAATCACATTATCTGCTTTTTCGGCAGCATCCGGGTTGAAGTCATAAAGAAATTCGAAGATTTTTTCACGATCGTTGAGAGACTCTTCTTCCCACAAAATCATTGCTGACCTCGGTTACGGATCCTTGCCTTTCGCTCCTCCATTCGAGATTTAGCCGAATCGTGGTTCACAAAAACAGCTTCCCCTGAATCAGCCTTCTCAAAAGCTAGGTTAACTTGTTCAGTCAGCCATACGTCATGAGACAATGTTTTTCTTTGTTGCTCAGCCAGTTGCTCAGTGAGTTCACGGCAAGCATCACTAAGCGTACGCCCTTGGCTCTCGGCCATTTGTTGGGCGAGTCGCTTAGTTTCTTCATCAACACGAAATTGGATTCTGGTATCCATGGTGTATTCCTTTGCAGGTGTGTGTACAAATGTTAGCACTGGGGGTTGACTGGGGCAACTGGCGTGTGAAAACCGCTACGTTAATGCGGAAGACTGATGGGAGTAAAAGCAGGAGGAAGGGAGAAGGATCGAGGTGTGGGGGTGTTTAGGATGCTGGTTTCAATATGGGATTGGTGCGCTATCTAAGTCTAGGCGAAAGATCACGCCAAAAGAGCTTTCGTTTACCGACAAGCCCCAAAGCGTGTTATCTCGGCAGCGCTCCACTGAAGTCACCACATCGCTGAAGTTAGGCGCTATCCGAGATCTTGTCGCAGCGGGATAGGTGTAAAATCGCGGTGCGACCCAGTGAGTTGGTTTACAATTTGTCCAAGCAAGGCTGGAACTAACGAGCAACACTCAACTCAAGCCCCCGCCTCAAGTAGATTCCTGACAACAATGCCCACCACCATCGCCACTCTCAACTTTCGTGGGTACATTGTTTCAGGAATGACATCCTTTAAGGACTGTGGAAGGTTCACGCTCGGTATACACTCCCACGCTGGAGCATGGGAGCGAGGAGAGTTTCGAGTGTTCAAAACTAAGGTTCGTTTTCTGTTCAGCCAATAGTGAAAGCATATTTTTCATTCAAGTTTATAGCATATGACAAAAACCGAGAGTAAATTAAGCCTTTCTCGGCTGTATCTCTGTAGGGCTCTATGCTTCCTAATAATCATCAAAACTGCGCTGTATGCTGCCAGCCATTTTTCTCCGGCGAGCACATTATTGACTTCACCCGCCTAGCGGATGGTAGTGTTCAAGCGAAACTAACCGCAAATGAAGACGTGCAAGGTTACCAAGGAGTGATGCAAGGCGGATTAATCAGTACCCTGCACGATACTGCGATGACGCACTGTTTGTTTGAGCATAACATTCAAGCGCTTACCGCCTCGCTCAACGTCCGATTTATCCAGACTGTGCCGCTACATACCGAGTTATGTGTGAGCGCCAAATTAATAAAACAGACCAAGCGGATCTTTTTACTCGAAAGCTGGATTAAAGCAGAAGGTGTTATTTGCTCAACAGCAGAGGCAAAGTTCATGCTAGACAGAAGAGCGAAGTAGATTTCTCAAAGGACTGTGTGAGATTCAAGCTCGGTATACACTCCCACGCAGGAGCATGGGAGCGAGGGCAAACTCCAGTGAGCGCAGCGAATTCCGCCATTTTGGTTAAACAACTCCCACTCTCACCACCTCAACTAGACATCGCGCTTTGTTGGCTGTATAAACAGACAGTAATTGAATTTTAATTGGTAAGTTTAAGAGGATAACCATGGCTGTAATCGTCAAGTACGTGGTGGAGCGCAACGGAGAAGAAAAGATGACTTTTACCTCTAAGGCAGAAGCCGACGCTTATGACAAGATGCTCGATATGGCAGATGAGCTGTTTTCACTGCTAGCTGGTAGCGAGTTGATTGAAGATGAAGGTAAGCAGGAAGAACTTTCTCTGTACCTTGCAAAACATAAAGAAGAAGTGCTGTACGCACTGGGCGCGAAGAAGCGCAAAGCTGCGCCAGCAAAGAAACCAAAAGCAGTTGATACTGAAGAAGCAGCGAACGAGCAAGACGACGCGGCTTAATTGCTTTAGTTTTCCCCCTTAAGTAGGGCTTTGGACTTCAAATAGCCAGCTAAGATCGCCGATCTTAGCTGGCTATTTTTCTTCCTAGCGATATTATATCTCTCATCGGACAGCTCATATCTATTGGCAGACGATAAAACCAATTGCCCTTTTATCTGGTTAAAGGGGTTATTATGATGCAGACAGATTCATTTTTTGTTGCGCTGAACTTGTAAGGATACAAGGCAACTTGCAACGCACTATTTCCCCAAGGAGATCCAACACCATGGCAAACTTTTCACTGGCTTTTGGCACTGCAACTAAAAACCGCCAAGACAAAATCATCGAAGCTTTTTTCCCTAATCCAGTTCTAAACCCAGCGGATGCCTTGGTTGATGCGCTTGCACAAGTTAGTGGCTACGAAGGTGGCAACCAAGCAATTGAAGTAACGGCAGCGCAATGTGAAGCACTAGCGCAAGCTTTTGCAGCAAACGGCGATGACGCAAACGCAAGCTTTGCAACCAAAGCCGCAGCATCAAGCCAACCTCTGGTACTGGTTATCCTAGCGACAGATGAAAAACCACAGTCAGTGGCTGAAGGCTTCCTTAAGCTACAACTTATCTCTAACCGTCTGGTTAAGCCACACGGCACGGTACTCGATGGCATCTTTGGCCTACTGCACAACATCGCATGGACTAACGAAGGCCCAATCGATCTGCCTGAGCTTGCAGACCGTCAAATCGAAGCGCGCCTAGCAGGCCGCGCCCTAACTGTCGATTGTGTCGACAAGTTCCCTAAAATGGTGGATTACGTGGTACCTGCAGGCGTACGTATTGCCGATACCTCTCGCGTTCGCCTTGGCGCACACGTGGGCGAAGGCACTACGGTTATGCACGAAGGTTTCATCAACTTTAACGCCGGTACCACTGGCGTAAGCATGGTTGAAGGTCGTATTTCTGCAGGGGTTGTGGTAGGTAACGGCTCTGACATCGGCGGCGGCGCGTCTATCATGGGTACGCTGTCTGGTGGCGGTACGGTTGTGGTTTCTATTGGTGAGAACTCACTGCTGGGCGCGAACGCGGGCCTTGGTTTCCCTCTAGGTGATCGCTGTACGGTTGAGTCTGGTCTTTACGTAACTGCGGGTTCTAAAGTGCGCATGCTGGATTCAAGCGGCCAAGAAGTGGAAATCGTTAAAGCGCGTGACCTAGCTGGCAAACCAGATCTTCTATTCCGCCGCAACTCGGTAACAGGCCAAATCGAATGCCTGACCAACAAGAGCGCTGTAGAACTCAACAGCGAGCTGCATAGCAACAACTAAGGTTGAAGAAGTGCTAAGTTCGAAATGCTAAAAGCGAAGTGCTAAAAGCTAAGTAGAGCTGAGAGCAAAAGATTAAGTCCGAAGTATTCTGTACTTCGGACTTTTTTACTTCGAACTTACCACTTCGCACTTAGTACTTCGCTTTTAACACTTCGAATTTCACACTTATGCCTCTTGACTCTCCGTCTGGTTGGGTGACAATCTGAGGCTGTTTGTTAGTTTGGGAACTGTTATGAGAATTGTTGCTGTCACCGCTTGTCCTACTGGCATTGCCCATACTTATATGGCGGCCGATGCGCTTACCAAAGCGGCGAGCAAAGAAAACGTGACCATCAAAGTGGAAACCCAAGGGGCGATGGGGATTGAGA
>Ga0070725_10000668_pt1 | contig 22233 bp, 20 predicted proteins | sample tdDd002_FD_69781 | JGI IMG/M metagenome (GOLD analysis project Ga0070725, IMG submission 69781) | Marine sediment microbial communities from the Atlantic coast under amendment with organic carbon and nitrate - tdDd00.2 | ecosystem: Environmental > Aquatic > Marine > Coastal > Sediment | place... | reverse complement strand
CGAAGACCGCCATATGGATAACAACTCGGTTCAAGTAACTAAAGTGGCAAAGACGAGTGCAATCAATCATTTCGAGCAGGTGATGAATGCACCATTGATCAAAGCCAAGACAGAAAAGCCAATGTCACGACACAAGCTCAGTGATGGGACTAACCCTGAAAAAAATAAGCGTCCTTCTCTGGTGACCGAAGAACCTAGCAAGAGTGCTGAGCATATCAGTCCTGACCAGATATCGCTTAATGAACATGCGGCATTGAGCAAGAGTTTATCTCCCCAGGTACAATCGGCCACACATCGAATCACTGCCACTGTTGAGGCGAAGGATTCAAAACAGCCCTCATCCAGTAACCCTATTCAAGAGCTAGGCTTTACTCAACACCCCATGTCGACGTTAGGCCAACTCCATAGCAAAGAGCCAATAAAGGGTGAGGCCAGCATATCTGACAATACCGCATCGGTGAGTACCACTCACGGGCAAGCCAGCAGCCAGGCATTGTTTGTGCAAGCAGAGAAGCCTTCCCGCTCAAACAGTGAGTTAAGTTCGACTCCACTCATGACTAAGCCATCCCGCCACGTCGATAATGCGCCCGTTTTAAGTTCTGGCAGCAAGATGCTAAAAGCTGAAAAATCACAAGAAGAGCCCCATATACAGCATCATATTAGCGCTCAGCAGAATAATACGCCCGGTCAAATCATTCTGGCGAATCTGAAAACGCCGGAACCCATGAATCAGCAGCTCCATAACCTGGTCAGTCAGCTCGTAGATAAGGTTCAGATTTTGGTACCCAACCTTGGCAACCAAAATCGAGTCCAATTGGTATTGGAACAAGGCCAGCTCAAAGGCACAGAGATCACTATTACACTACAGAACAACCAGCTCAATGTGACCTTATCTCATAGCAACCAACATACTGAATTACTTAAACAACTTCGACCAGAACTGCTCGAAAGGTTGCAAAAGATGAATACAGATCAACAGGTGCGGGTGATAACCACCAGCCATGAGCAAGCCGCTCAAAATGGTCATCAGGAACAGGGACAACATGAGTCGAGTCAAAAATCACGCGTGTTTGATCTTTGGTTAGAGGAACAAGAGAATGCATAGCTTATCGCTCCCGGAAATGAGCTGCCAAACTCTTGCCCTAAACAACCTACTTAGTACGCGCGCACAAGAAGTTAAGATAGATGAGCAACTGTCCCTTACCGCTGAGCTTGGAAAACGGCCCAGCCTTAGCGGCTATGCACTCGACTGTCTTATCGGATCAGCTAAAGTCACTTTCTTAGTTCAAGCGGAACAAATTCAGGTGTTTCTTCGCGATCTGCTGCAAGGCACTCCATTTAACCTGTTGCCTGAACTGTTGCAACTGGAGTTCATCTCGACTGCCATAGCCCCTTACCAGACACTTTTAGCGAACAAATTTGGGCAACAAGCGATCATAGCGTCAATGAAACCCGTTGAATTAGCTGCCAGTGAGGTCACCTCCGGATACATTAATTTTACTCATAACCAAACCGGCATAGCATGCTGGATTGAAAATGATCCCCGACTCATATTTTCCACCCTGCCACTGGCACCATCCGTGCTGGGTGCCGAAATTCCACTGCCCTATTCATTGGCCATTGGCCGCACAAGCTTAAGTTTGAATGAAACTAAGTCGTTGGAAGCCGGAGATATCATTTTCTTTGACATCAACCATTTAATTGATAATCAAGCGGTCTTGATTATCGCCAATCGAGCGATGTGGCGATGTAGCTTAGTCGAGAACCGAGTCACTATCACCGCAGCAGCAGAAGTAGAGAGCCCTATGCCTTCAGATAATACCGATATTCAATCCCTGCCTATTAATATCTCTTTTGAGATTGGTGAGCAGACCGTCACCGTTGCCGAATTAAGCCAGTTACAGGAACACTTTGTCTTTGAACTATCCGGTCCACTCGATCAACCCGTAAAACTAAAGGCAAATGGAAAAGTGCTGGCAACTGGTGAATTGGTCAAGGTCAATGATCATCTAGGTGTCAGAGTCATCAGTCTAATGAACCAAGAAATCAGCTAGTTATGTTTGAGTTGCCGGATACATTTAATCTCATCATCACTTTAGCCTTAATGGCTTTAGTGCCCTTTATTGCTGTAATGGCGACCTCATTTATTAAAATTGCGGTTGTCTTTTCTCTGTTAAGAAACGCCTTAGGGGTGCAGCAGATCCCACCCAATATGGCGATGTATGGCTTCGCCATCATCTTGTCCATTTACATCATGGCACCTGTAGGTTTCGAAACCTTCGATTACATCAAAGAGCACAATGTCAGTATCGAAAATACGGATAGTTTCGAAGGATTTGCCGATGAGGGGCTCAACTCCTATCGTCAGTTTTTGAAGAAGCATATTCGTGAAACCGAACAACACTTCTTTGTCGATACAACTAAAACACTGTGGCCGAAGAAGTATTCCGACAGGCTCGAGCAAGATAGCTTTTTCATCTTGTTACCAGCCTTCACTGTCAGTGAACTCACACGAGCCTTCGAAATTGGTTTTTTAATCTACCTGCCATTTATCGCTATCGATCTGATCATCTCCAATATTTTACTGGCGATGGGAATGATGATGGTGTCACCGATGACAATCTCACTGCCCTTTAAGTTGCTGCTTTTTGTGTTGCTGAACGGCTGGACTAAGCTCACCCATGGCTTGGTCATGAGCTACACCTAGGAGTTAAGATGGAAGTCTCTGAAGTTATTCATTTTACCTCACAAACCTTAATCTTGGTGATGATGCTATCTATGCCCCCCATCTTAGCGGCGGCGATTGTAGGCACATTAGTCTCTTTGGTTCAGGCACTGACCCAAATTCAGGAGCAAACCTTAGGATTCGTAGCTAAGCTAATCGCAGTTATTATATCGTTATTTGCAACGGCCTCATGGCTGGGCTCTGAGCTCTATAGTTTTGCAGAGATGACCATAGAAAAGATTCCGCTAATACCATGACAGTTGAAGAGTTACAGCATTTCTTCCTCGTCTATAGTATGACGCTACCTAGGCTATTTGGCTGCTTTATCATGCTGCCGATTTTAAGCAAGCAGATGTTAGGTAGCGCCTTGCTGAGAAACGGGGTTATCTGCTCAATAGCCATTTTTCTCTATCCAGTGGTAGCCACTCAAGCTCAACCTTCCAGCATCGACGGCATCATGCTGGTCATGATACTGGCGAAAGAGATCTTACTCGGACTCTTGATAAGCTTCGTGGTCGCCATTCCGTTTTGGGCCATCGAGGCCACCGGATTCTTTATCGACAACCAAAGGGGAGCGACGCTGGCCAGCTCGTTTAACCCGGCGCTGGGACACCAATCCACTCCCACGGGAGTACTGTTAACACAAACTTTAATCACGCTATTTTTTGTGAGCGGTAGCTTTATAGCCTTTCTTGCCGCTGTCTTCGATAGTTACCAACATTGGCCCGTGATGACTTTCTTCCCGGAAATTAAAGAGCAGTGGGTTGGATTCTTCTATGGTCAATTTGAACAGATGCTGAGCCTTTGCGTACTAATGGCTGCACCAATAATTATCTCTATGTTTCTGGCTGAATTCGGTCTGGCCTTAACCAGCCGGTTCGCGCCTCAGCTCAATGTATTTTCTCTGTCGATGCCAATCAAAAGTGGCATCGCCAGTTTCTTGCTTATTCTCTATCTACTCACCTTGATGGAATTTTTCAGTGATGAACTAATTCAACTTTCTCATTTTCCCGAGTTATTGATCCCTATTATCGGTGTCAGCAAATGAGCGGTGAAAAAACAGAGCAGCCTACCGCCAAGAAAATACGAGAGGCAAGGCAGAAGGGACAGGTCGCTAAGAGCAAAGAGATCGTATCTACGGCAATTATATTAATTCTCTTTGGTTTCCTACTCAGCATGGGCGAGTATTACCTTGAACATATAAGTAATATCATTATGTTACCTGCCGTCTACGGATATCAATCTTTCGATAATGCATTAACCGACGTCACCGATGCCTTGATCTCCGAACTCCTCTATCTGGTGGTCCCGATTGCTCTACTGAGCGCCTGTATCGCCATCGTCGCTCACTTAGCTCAGTTTGGCCTGCTATTTAGTGGCGAACCCATTAAGCCCGAACTGAAGAAGATCAATCCTGTCGATGGTGCTAAACGTATTTTTTCGATGAAAAGCATTATCGAATTTTTAAAATCGATTATAAAAGTGACTCTATTAACGCTGATCATCTGGGTGGTGATAGAGGGAAATATTCAAGATATTTTACGCATGCCAGTCTGTGGTTTAGGCTGCATCCCTTTGGTCGTAGGCATTCTACTCAAGCAGCTAATCTTAACTGCGGGAGTCGGATTTATTATTATTTCCATTGGTGACTATGCCTTCGAGCGATATCAACACACCAAACAGCTAAAGATGAGTAAGGATGAGGTAAAACGTGAATATAAAGAGATGGAGGGCAGCCCAGAGATAAAAAGTAAGCGTCGGCAGCTTCATCAGGAGATGCAGTCGTCAAATGGTCGGGACAATGTAAAACGCTCCAGTGTTCTGGTCACTAACCCAACCCATATTGCCATTGGAATCTATTACAATAAGGGAGAAACCCCCTTACCTGTATTAACCTTGAAGGAGCAAGGCCATCAGGCATTGCAGCTCATTGAGTATGCAAAAGAGCAAGGTATACCTGTCATTCAAAAGGTACCACTGGCGCGAGCGTTGCTCGCTGATGGAGACATCGATCAATATATACCATCAGACCTGATTCAGCCTGTCGCCGAAGTATTAAGGTGGTTGCAAACCTTAGAGCAAGATCTATAACCTTTTTGCTCTAAGAGTTAGTTTAATCCGGAGGTAGCCTTGATAACCATATTGATACCAACGCCTAAACACGAAAACGGTTAGCGTCAAAACTCGACTCTGTAGTACCTGAAACCTCTTGCTTCATACTATCTATAGCGGTATCGCTGACTTGAATTAATTGCTCTAGTTGCTGATATATCTCATCAGAATCGACTAGGCTGAGCGTTTGTCGACTCCAGACAACCGCGCTATTTGAATGCGTATCGAAGCCAATGACAGGTTTATGCAATGACTGGCTGAACATATTAAGTTTAAGCAACTCAATATGATTAAAATTATCTAGCAAGCCTATATCACTAAACATTAATAACTGGCCTTCCGGGTGCTCTGTGATATGAACAACCTGTTCACCAACCTGTAAACTGGTAATCTGGTCAGTCTCAGGCATGGTTAATGACAAGGCGGAATATAATGATGTAATTGCTTGTTTATATTGTGTACTCATAATTTAAACCAAGTCTCTAAAAAATAAGAATAGTAGACCCTATAGCTAAGATAACAACTACCAATATCCGTCCGAAATTTTTAGCTTAAAACTCAACAGTTCAAATCTAAAAAACTACGACATATGTTGACATACTCCTAATTCAGGCACGCATAGAATGACTGCAGCTTCAACGCATTCGAATATTATTAGGAATTATCATGCCATTATCATCCGTGCACTCAGCCACGTTACCTAGTTTTAAGAGGCTAGAGGATACCCCTTCAACAAATGAAGTCAGCAGTCTAAATGGAAAGAGTGTCAGCTTAGCATCTATCGATAAAGATACCGCCAGACTCGCCACTCGCAACGAACCTCAGCAAACAGGCGGATTAAAAAATAAACTTTTAACAGGTCTCTCTCACCTTAGTGAAAAGGTTCAGAGTTTTTTCAAAAACTTACTATCTGGTGAGAATAAAACCGAAAAGACTCAGAGTGCAGCCACTCCTCAAGCGCCATTATCTCAAGAGCAAGTTGCTAAGGAGTACCTAAAACTAAGTGTTGAAAAAGGGTTTACTCAACTTGATACCTTAGCCCAAATTTCTGGTAGTGAATTAAAAGAACGACACACAGAACTTGCTACAGGCAATGGAGCACTTAGAACTGTGGCCACCGGACTTAGATCTATTCAGCAGTTTGGCTCAGCTGAACACCAAATGAAAGCTAGCCTGATATTCGACAGCGATGTGACAGGTATTCCCTTCCAACAGTGGGCAACAACAGGCTCTACGGCCAGTGAATTGGTACAGCAATCTTCAGCCGATAGCCTGCAGAATACGGCACAAGCGCTCAATGATGTTGCTAAATCTATAGCCGAGCTTACAGAGGAAGTACGCAACTTTCTAAGCCCCAATGTCGATAATAGCACTGCCAGTTCACTCACTAACATTGATACTAAAGAGAGAAAAACTGAAAATATTGAGCAAGAGGCAGGAAAAGGAGGCGGTCGTTCAGCGAAGGATTCTGGCCGTAAAACCGCGCTTGATGCAATAAGCTTGCTCTCTACCAGCGTCGCGCCGAGTAAGCAGGTGTACTTAAGCAGTGACACCATTAACAATTTACAGGATGCAATTTCCTCTAATGAGGTTAATTATCATCAGTTAACAAATAATACGGTGAGCTTCGGTGATCTTCAAACTATCAGAGAGCTGGCTTTGACTATCACGCCCCCAAATAGCCAACTAAATGAAGCCGGTAACTTAGGTTCCGGTATCAATGAACTTTCAACTTCGCACCCAAATATTGGTAATATCCTGACCAGTATTCAAACTTTTATTGGTGAGTCGAATCAAGCTTGGTCCGAACTCAACGCCAGCAATCCAGAACAACTTCTTGATGCTGTCGCCCGCTCCACATTCAATAAGCAGCTTATCTCAGAACAATTGAGCAAAATGCCAGTTCACGCCATGCAGCAGGCCTATGAACAACTCGATGGAAAATTTGGTGATAGAATGCGTGGCATTATCGATTTTGCCGTAGAAAAAGTAACGCTATCGGATTATACCCAAGATAACCCAGTCATGATTTCAACTGCGGTTAAATACAGCACGGTCATCGAAGGGTTAATGGAGTCTTTAAAGTTACATCTCAATCAACATTTAGACCACCCCATCGCTCAACCAACCTATATTTCTGAGAGCTCACAGCTAAGTCCACTGGAACAAGCTGCCTTATCCAGAGTTGGGATAACTAAGCAGATCATCGAAGAGTAGCCAACCGGACCGAGTTGCTAAAACTACCTATGCACCGCCCCCTTTTTGGGGGCGACGCTTTTTAAACTCCAATATAAAAATCTCTACTTTACTTGTACTTGTCAACAGATAGCTCAGATCTTACATTGCCAATTAATATTGAGGCCGTTATAGTGCCGTCACCACCCACGATTTTATACAATCTATGATCTTCGATACTTGGCTGCTCTATTTTTTCGCGGTACTCCTCATTGCCATCGCTCCCGGCACCATGGCCGTATTATCGATGAGTCATGGAATTCACTATGGTAAGAGTCGCAGCTTAGCCACGGCATTTGGCAGTGTGACCTCAGCTCTTATCTTAATGGCCGCTTCTGCCGCGGGTCTGGGTGCCCTGCTTAGCGCAACCGAGTATGGCTTTACGATTTTAAAATATTGCGGTGCGGCCTATCTGATATTTCTGGGCATAAAACTTCTGTTCACCAAGGCCAGCGCGAAAGGCTTGGACCTTCAACATATCAAGGGAAAAGGCAGCCCTAAACAGATGTTCAAACAGGCCTTCTTAGTCGGAATAAGCAACCCCAAGGATCTACTTTTTTTCGGTGCCCTGTTTCCGCAGTTTATCGATATAACAATCCCCCAAGGGCCACAGCTGGCGACGCTGGCCATCACTTGGGCCGTGGTCGATTTCAGTTTCGTGATGCTCTATGCCAGCATGGCCAATGTACTGGCCCCGACACTTAAGACCAGTAATAAACTGCATTGGTTTGACCGAACCAGCGGTGGCGTATTTATCACGCTGGCGGCAATCTTGGTGACGAAGGAAGGGTAACAACAGCGTTAAGTTCAAGATGGGGCAAAGAGAGCTGTAAGTTATAAGTTAAAGTCACAAGCCGGATAACTGAACATGTACAGCTCATAGCCAGCTTGCTCTACTTAGCACTTAAAACTTACAGCTTATGGCTAGCTGTTTCTTGAAAGATTCGCGGCTAAAGCCGCTCCTACATAAAAACGCCCAATCCCGCTTCAACATTTATCGGCTTTCAAACTCCTGATGTCTGAGCCCGTCGGGCCCTGAAAGGCTCGCAGTCCGAACTCGGGTAATATGGCAAAGACATGATCGAAGATATCTCCCTGGATGCCTTCATAGAATGCCCAGCGAGTATCGTTGGTGAAGATATAGATCTCTATCGGTACCCCTTCCGCTGTCGGCGCTAACTGACGCACGAGCAGGGTCATATCTTTATGGATCTTATCGTGATGACTCACAAACTCCCTCAAATAAGCCCTGAAAGTACCAATATTGGTTAAATGTCGGCTATTAACGGGCATCTCGGCATCGTCAACCAGACTGTTGAAGTCTGCTAACTCTTCATTCTTAGCCGCAAAGTAATCTTTAAGAAGATTTATCTTGCTGAGGCGAATCTTGTCCTCTTCAGAGAGGAAGCCAATCGAGTGAATATCGATGGAGACGGAACGCTTAATGCGTCGTCCGCCGGACTCGGACATGCCGCGCCAGTTTTTAAATGCGTCAGATACCAAGGCGTAGGCGGGGATCATAGTGATGGTTTTATCCCAGTTACGCACCTTAACGGTCGTCAAAGAGACCTCTTCAACCGCTCCATCGGCCCCATATTTATCCATCTGGATCCAATCGCCGGTGCTCACCATACGGTTTGCCGCCAACTGAATCCCTGCGACAAAGCCTAAGATGGTGTCCCTGAAGACCAACATCACTAAACCGGTCGCGACACCTAAACCGCTGAGAAAGTAGACCGGTGACTGATCCGCGATCACCGAGATAGAGATAATGACCGCCACAAAGAAGAGGAACAGCTTAAACAGCTGCACGAAACTCTTAATGGGAAGACGGCGGCTGACCAGATTAACATCGGCGATCTCATTGAACGCATCCAGGGCGCTATATACCGCACGGATCAGTATGATAACGATACAGACGCTCAGCAGGCGATCCATCAAAGAGCTCATCAGAGGATGTTCGGTGAGTGCGATAGGCAAAAGAAGATCGAGCACCAAAGCCGGCACAATATAAGAGAACTTCTCCAACACATTGTGCTGCATGAAGATATCGTCCCAGTTCACTCTAGAGCGCTGGATGACGATATTCATCGTACGTACGACTCCTCTCCTGACAATCAGGTAAGCGATAATCGCCAACACCATACTGGCAAAGATCAGTACTGAAGTGGAAACTCCATCCGATGGCGTACTATTGACTCCCCAGTCCGATAACCACTGAGAGATCTGTAACCTTAATTCTTGATCCACAATAACCTTCCCTTAGAGACTGGAGCCAGGATAACTGTTTGTTAAATCATCGCTCGCAAGCCGAAACAATAGAGTACAAAATATGACACAACCAAGTTACAAGCGTCTATTTTAAAAGAAATTTTAGCACTCTTGATTGACTACAGCTAAAAGTTTAACAACAATCCATTTTTAAAGTCGAATCGGATGCTGCAGATGACAAAATATTTTCTCGCTTTAGGCCTCATGCTCACCAGCTTAACGGCTACGGCGAATCAATTCACACCGGAAGCCGAGTCCGCCTTTAAACCAAAAATGAGTGTGAGTCTCGACTATATCCCGGCGACGAATAACATGTACGGCGTCACGTTCGCCCCCTACCATTACGATAGAGACTACGCGAGCTGGGGTTACTATATCGGTTATGCGGCCAGCCAAAAAGAAGATTTAAATATTCCTGAGCCTGGAGAGGGTTACACCAAAGACACCATGTGGCGCTTCGGACTCAGTTACAGCCTCACCAGTAACTTCAGCCTCTATGGCGGAGCCGCCTCATATAATCATGAAGCTCACTACACCTCTGGAAAAACACCTAAGATTGTCGATGGTGAGCCCATTTGGGAAAAGGAATCCGATACCTCATGGGGAGCAGAGGTTGGCCTGCGATATATGATGGATTTTGGTTTGACGATCGGTGCCGGTTACAACTCAGCCTCTGAATCTGCGGTGATCAGCATTGGCTATGCCATGTAGGGCTGATATAGGCCTTAAAATCCTTCGTCCTATATGAAATCTGCCCACCTTTTGTATATGCTAGAGGCATCTCCTTAATAAGGTTCAATCTAATGCATAAACTACTGCGGGTATACACTTCACTGGCACTGCTGATATTTTCGGTTCCGGTTATGGCCGATGAGGTCGCTATAGTCACCTTGGAAAATGGTACAACCGTTAGGTTAAATGACGACTTCACCTGGGAATACGTCATCCTCCAGACCCAGGACCCCGTAGCCACAAGCGCCATAGACGCACCCGCAGTAGCGACTCAAACGGGTTCAGAAGTCAGTTCGGCAGCCTCTGTCACGACGGCACCCAATACACAAGCCAATGCATTAACAGCCAGCGCAATGAAAAACTCGGCCCTGCTGACTCACACGGCAAGGTCCGGCGTAAAAGTCAGTTTACTGAAGAGTGAATGGGACGAAAATAACAGACTCGGCCTGACCTTCGATCTCGCCAGTAGCAGTTCTGAGCATTACGTCATGATAGAACTCGATATCACTCTATTTGATGACAATGGCAAACAGCTGAAAACCGAGACAGTCAAAGTTTGGAAGGCAATATTCAGAATGGCCAGCACCTATTTGCGTCAGGGTGAACAACGTCAGAGTAAGACCTTCTGGGTAGAGGGCATAGACAAGGCTCAGTGGACTAAAGAGTTGATGAGTATCAAAATTGGCGAGATGGACTCACGCATGTAAACCTGTCTGTCAGACTCGGCCTGCTTACTCAACCTCTTTACTCTAAGAGCTCGGCCCTGAACATTTCAATCAGGGTCGAATTCAATCTGAGGTCCCCCACTAGACAGGCTGCAAGGCCTCTTCTCCTATGACAACTGAATTCATCATAGTTTCTGGCATCTTGACGGCCACCATATGCCCCTTCGCACAGACTTTGCCCATGGCACTCAATGTAATATCCAGTACGACTTTTCGCTCCTTCACTTCACGGATCACTCCACGAAGCTCAAGCTCGACGCCCATAGGCGTGGGGGCCAGATAATCAATATTGAGTGCCGCAGTGACAAAACGCTGCTCAGGAAGTGAACCCAACTCTCGCCCCTGCTCCCGATAGGCTGCGGCCGACGCACTACCGGTTCCATGACAATCGATTAACGACGCTATCAGTCCACCGTAGACAAACCCCGGAATGGCGGTATGAAACGCTTGCGGCATAAATACGGCCCGCGTTTCATCACCATCCCAGTAACTCTTCAACTGATGACCATGGGAGTTATTCTTTCCGCAGCCATAACAGTGGCTCAACTCCTCCGGGTAACTATCCTGAAAGGCAAGGTTACTCATCTTGTACTCCGTTTATTGACCCCATTTAATCTCCCCAAACTAATGCAATCTCCTACCCGGCACAACACAGACAAAAGCCTTAAGACCTATGGTTACCTACCCAAACACTCAACATTCCCCTTGAATAGATGCTAAAAGCTAAATATAAGCCGGGCTTTACGACAAAGTCATGATGCGCCAATGAACGTTGATGGCAGGGCGAGGTTTCACAAGGTCAAACTCTCCGAGCGAGAGGTAGGGATATCGAACTGGGTGTTAAACATGGAGGTTGTTTGGAATCGTCGAGCTCACAGGGCCAATTTTGTTCCTTACAAAATTTGGCATTTCCTACTATTCCTGTAGGTCAGACTGTGCTTGCAGCGCTTCACTGGAGTATTAGGATAAAAGCTTGCCGCAGGCAATTAATAAAGATGAAACTAAACTCAAGAACGAAGTCTCAGATAAATGTCTCACCTGCAGTCTTGCAGACAACAAAAAAGGGCCATAAGGCCCTTTTAATAAGACATGCTGATTGATACGAAACTCAAATCAATCAAACCTGTCTACAGAAATTTCTATCAAGTTTAATTACAAACTTGGCAAGATCCCGTCTGGCAGGTAAGCATTTAAGCTTGCAGTGATAAGCAAGTCTGTCGCCGCTTCGATATCCGGGCCGAAGAAACGGTCCTTATCGTAGTAAGTCACCAACTCACGTATTTCGGCCTTCGCCTTAGCGACAGCAACACTCGGCTGAAGTGGTGCACGGAAATCCAAGCCCTGTGCCGATGCCAGCCACTCGATAGCCAACACACCACGGGTATTTTCAGTCATATCACGTAGACGACGCGCCGCGAACGTGGCCATAGACACGTGGTCTTCCTGGTTTGCCGATGTTGGTAAACTATCGACAGACGCCGGATGAGCATAGGTCTTGTTCTCCGATGCCAACGCCGCCGCTGTCACCTGGGCGATCATAAAGCCTGAGTTCACCCCACCATTTTCCACCAAAAAAGAAGGTAGCTTAGACAAGTTAGGGTCGATTAGCAGTGCGATACGACGCTCGGCGATAGAGCCCAACTCGGCAATAGCAATCGCCAAGTTATCAGCCGCCATAGCGACTGGCTCGGCGTGGAAGTTACCACCCGAGATAATGTCTCCGGTATCCTGGAACACGAGTGGGTTATCGGTAACGCCGTTCGCTTCCGTGCCCAGCACTTCTGCTGCATGACGAATTTGAGTCAAACAGGCACCTAGCACCTGCGGCTGACAGCGCAGTGAGTAGGGATCTTGCACCTTCTCACAATCCACATGGCTCATGCTGATCTCAGAATTTTCACCCAAGAGATGACGGAATATGGCAGCGGAATCGATCTGCCCTTTCTGACCACGGGCCGCGTGAATGCGGGGATCGAATGGGCTACGACTGCCCATGGCAGCTTCGACGCTCATGGCACCGATGACAGAGCTTGCTGCAAACAGGTCTTCGGCATTAAACAAGCCCTCTAAGGCTAACGCCGTCGATGCCTGTGTACCGTTAAGCAGGGCTAAGCCCTCTTTCGCGGCCAACTCTAGCGGTTGAAGGCCGGCGATCTCTAGACCCTCTTTGGCGCTCAAGATTTGCCCCTTATAGCTCATCTCACCCTCACCGAGTAACGGCAGGCACATATGAGCCAAAGGAGCTAAGTCACCCGATGCACCCACGGAACCTTTTTCCGGCACGCAAGGGTAAACTTCTGCGTTAACCAATGCGATAAGGAAGTTGATAACCTCGAGACGAATGCCCGAGAAACCACGGCTCAATGAGTTGATCTTCAACACCATCATCAAACGTACGGTCGCATCTTGCATATACTGGCCAGTGCCTGCAGCGTGTGACAACACGATTGAGCGCTGTAGCAACTGCAGATCATCGGCCGCAATCTTAGTGTTGGCCAGCAGACCGAAGCCGGTGTTGATGCCATAAACCGTTCGGCCTTCATCTAACACCTTCTGGACTAAACCGGCACTGGTATTAATGTCGCTAATCGCAGCGTCGGCCAGCTCAAGCGTTACTTTGCCACGACTGATCTCGCGGATTTTAGACAGGGTCAGCGTTCCTGGGGTTAATATTAAATGACTCATCAATTACTTCTCCAGCATCGGCAGATCTAAATTCTGCTCTTTGGCACATTTCTTAGCGATATCGTATCCGGCATCGGCGTGACGCATCACACCTGTCGCAGGGTCATTCCATAGCACACGGCCTAAACGAACCGCAGCCTCATCACTGCCGTCTGCGACGATAACCACACCCGAGTGTTGGCTAAAGCCCATACCCACACCACCACCGTGGTGCAGCGATACCCAAGTGGCGCCACTCGCCGTATTCAGAAGTGCATTCATCAATGGCCAATCCGATACCGCATCCGAGCCATCGAGCATAGATTCAGTTTCACGGTTAGGACTGGCAACAGAGCCGGAGTCCAGATGGTCACGACCGATGACAATCGGCGCCGAAAGCTCGCCACTTTTTACCATCTCATTGAAAGCCAAGGCCAAACGAGCACGGTCTTTTAAGCCCACCCAACAGATACGTGAGGGCAGTCCCTGGAACGCGATACGCTCACGGGCCATATCTAACCAATTGTGTAGCTGTGGGTTGTCAGGGATAAGCTCTTTAACCTTGGCGTCTGTCTTATAGATATCTTCAGGGTCGCCGGATAGTGCCACCCAGCGGAATGGTCCTATACCTTCACAGAAAAGCGGACGCACATAGGCGGGTACGAAACCTGGGAAATCGAATGCGTTTTCGACTCCCTCTTCGAATGCCATCTGGCGGATATTGTTACCGTAATCGGTCGTTGCAGCGCCTGCTGCTTGCAGCGCCAACATGGCTCTGACTTGCACAGCCATAGATTGCTTCGCCGCCTTAACCACGGCCGCTTCATCTTTCTTGCGCATCTCGGCGGCGTATTCGAGTGTCCAGTTCTGAGGCAGGTAACCATTCAAAGGATCGTGCGCCGACGTCTGATCTGTCACCACATCGGGTGTGATACCACGCTCAACCAACTCCGCAAATACATCGGCAGCATTGGCAAGCAGACCGACAGACACAGGTTTACCGCTCTTGTTCGCTTCATCGATCATAGCCAGAGCTTGATCGAGACTGGTAGCTTTCTTATCGACATATTTAGTACGCAGACGGAAATCGATGCGGGTTTCATCCACTTCACAGGTCAATACAGAGTAACCCGCCATAGTGCCGGCCAGTGGCTGAGCGCCACCCATGCCACCCAATCCGCCGGTAAGAATCCACTTACCCTTGGATGAACCACCAAAATGCTTTGTCGCCATAGCGGCAAAGGTCTCGTAAGTGCCTTGCACGATACCCTGAGAGCCGATATAGATCCAAGAACCCGCCGTCATCTGCCCATACATGGCCAAACCTTTCTTATCTAGCTCATTGAAGTGTTCCCAATTTGCCCAGTGTGGCACCAGGTTAGAGTTGGCAATAATCACACGTGGCGCGTTGCTGTGGGTCTTGAATACGCCGACAGGTTTACCCGACTGAACCAGAAGAGTTTCATCCTCTTCGAGGCGCTGCAGCACTTCGATGATCTTGTCGTAACATTCCCAGTCACGGGCCGCACGTCCGATACCGCCGTAGACCACCAAATCCTCCGGGCGTTCGGCAACATCCGGATGCAGATTATTCATCAACATACGCATAGGCGCTTCGGTGAACCAGCTCTTACAGCTTAACTTTGTGCCGTGTGGCGCTATGATACGACGGCTTGGGTCGTGTCTCTTATCCATCTTGCATAACCTCATTTCAATTTGTTGTTGCTTGAATTGCTTGCCCTTAACTTATAAAAAGTAGAGCGCAGTGTTGTTCTAGTTATATTTGTACGTATTCTTATTTTTACTCTTGTCTCTCTTGCTCATCCTTACCCACGCAGTGGCATCAATCGAAATGTACCGCAGATCGATTTAGAACGTCAGATGACCACCTAATCTAAATCGTGTCCCCGGATGGATCAGCCTGGCGTAACTCACCACGCCCTTTCGCGACCAGGTACGACGAATGATCTGCAAACAGGGCTCACTCGCCGCTATCTCCAGATGTTGTTGATTATGTTCGTTAGCCACCACGGCTTCTAAGGTATGGCGCGCTTCGGTCAGCGGGGCAACCTGTGACAGATACTCGTGGGGTGTCTGCAATGTAAAGTTCTGCTGCAGGTAATTCGGCACCAATTTAGGGTTAACGAAACGCTCTTCCAGCTGCAGAGGCACGCCCTGCTCGCAATGCACCAGCACAGAGTAGAAGACCTGAGTTCCCGCCTCCAGCCCCAAGGCGATGGCTATCGGTGCTGTCGCTTCGGTTTGAGTCAGTTCAAGTTGCTTAACGCTATAGCCATGACCCCTGTCTTTAATTTCATCGGCAATATTGCGAATGGCCATCATAGAAGATTGAGATTTAAGCTCGGCGACGAAAGTACCCAGCCCCTGAGAGCGCTCTAACACACCATCATCGGTCAACTCTGTTAACGCACGGCGCGCCGTCATTCGGCTACATTCAAACAGCTCAGCCATCTGGTTCTCTGAGGGAACACGACTGTGCTCCTCCCATTCACCGGATTCGATGCGGGCCAAAATATACTGCTTTATCTCTGCAAACTTGGGCGTTGCCATACCAATCCTCTGATTGTTCACTACACTTGTGCTTTCGATGGCGGTTAGGCCATCCGTTACTCGTTAGTGATACCTGTCCTCAAAGTATTCTCTCTCTGAGGTCTTCCATAATGTTCAATAACTCGGCTATAATCCTAGCTTGTATATACAAGTAAACACAAGTTGGATCACAACTTTTATTTCCAAAAGAACATCAACACTTCAAAGGTGAGGGGAAAATATGTCTTGGGATCAGGTCTGGATTGACGTCAATGTGGCGACTATGTCTCCTTCTGTATCAGCGCCTTACGGAGCGATAACCGATGCGGTCGTTGCGGTAAAAGAGGGCAGGATAGCCTGGATTGGCCCACGTTCAGAGTTCCCCGAATTCGATGTTCTGTCAACACCGGTTTACAGGGGTAAAGGCGGCTGGATCACACCGGGACTTATCGACGCTCATACCCATTTGGTGTTCGCAGGTAACCGGGCCAACGAGTTTGAGCTTCGTCTGCAAGGCGCCAGTTATGAAGAGATTGCCCGCAGCGGCGGCGGGATCATCTCCACCGTAAAGGCCTGCCGCGAAGCCAGCGAAGGTGAGCTTTTTGAGTTGGGCCGAAAACGCCTCAACGCCCTGGCGAAAGAGGGGGTCACCACGGTCGAGATAAAATCCGGCTATGGTCTGGACACAGAGACCGAACTCAAACTGCTGCGCGTCGCCCGCGAGCTGGGCAAACATCATCACGTCGATGTGAAAACCACCTTCTTAGGTGCTCACGCCATCCCACCAGAATATAAAGATGACGTCGAAGGTTATGTGGACTTAGTGATCGACGAGATGCTACCCGCCGTTATCGAGGAAAACCTGGCCGATGCGGCCGATGTCTTCTGTGAAAATATCGCCTTCAGCATCGAGCAGACCGAGCGGGTATTAACGGCAGCAAAGGATGCCGGACTCGATATTAAGCTCCATGCTGAGCAACTTTCTAATCTTGGAGGTTCGGCGATGGCTGCCAAGCTCGGCGCCAAGTCTGTGGATCATATCGAATACCTGGATGAAGCCGGCGTTATTGCCCTGAGCCACAGCGGCACCTGTGCCACCCTACTCCCCGGTGCCTTCTACTTCCTGCGTGAAACCCAGATGCCACCCATCGATCTGCTGCGCAAGCACAAGGTGCCCATGGTACTGGCCAGCGATTACAACCCGGGATCGTCGCCGCTCTGCTCGAGTCTCTTGATGCTAAACATGGGTTGCACCCTGTTTCGCCTGACGCCAGAAGAGGCGCTTGCGGGTATGACTCGCAATGCCGCCAAGGCGTTGGGGATCGAGGATAATGTCGGCGTCCTGGAGGTTGGGATGCAGGCGGACTTCTGTTTGTGGGATATCACGACACCAGCGGCATTAGCCTACTCATATGGCGTAGGTGTGTGCCTTGAAGTGGTCAAGAATGGCCAGCTGGTTCACCAGTAGGTTGGCGGCCTGAGCGATGAGGCTGACTCATCGCTCTCTTTTTAACCCTTATGGGTGCTCATATTTAGCGGGCAAAGTTGATAATCATGGCTTAATGGTTATCAATCGCCTTCCAGCGGGAGATGTGCAGGTACTTCTGTGACACGCCACGAGTACAATCCCTGTAGGCTCTGCCGTGACATCCCTGTCACGGAAGGTCACAGCCGCACCTACACTAGGTGATTTATCTCTTCGATTTAGCTGTAGTAGTTTAAAAAATCTCTATTTAACAGGAATAACTACGGGATCAGGTTCCAATAGCTTATTTTCTTTTATCTCATTGTAATAATGAACCACTCTTGATTTGCGAATTTCAATCTGCTCTTGAGCTTTAGTGGCAAACTCAACTAAACCATTAGTTGAAATATCAATCTCTGTTTCAGTTTTAATACCATTTACCTTTACCCACCACTTACCATCACCGAACTTATAGTTTTCACAGGTAGGTTTATCACCACTTTTATAGGATATGTTTGGAGTCCAAGACATTGCAGCTCTCTTATCCATAGGGTTAGAAATTTGTTCTGAATTCTGGTGAATAAATGATTTATCTCGAATGAATTGAGCCTTAGCATGAAACAATTGATCTATTTCCAACTTTGGTTTTTTTACCTTCAACCTATAATATTTCGAGCTCAACTTATAAAGTTGTGTTAGTAATTTATCCAGAGCTTGAATGCATGCAACATAGTATGTGGCTATGTCAAAAAGTGATTTTATATAGAACCTTACATTTTCCTTTTCGTACAAAATAAAACTACACATCACCTCAGAAGTTACAGCTAACCTATTATCGACTATCTCGCAATGCATCTTCCAAGAATCTAACTCCATTTGAATAAAGCTAGCTAAATGGTCAATATTCCAAATAAGGTTTGGGTCAGGAATAAGCTCCCCCTCACGAGTCCACTCTTTCAACTCTCTCTCACCCAACAAAAATTCAGATAACTCCACATATCCTCCTAATGAATCCACTGCAAAAGAAAGAACTATAGAGTTCTCATTCTTATTCCGATGAATGATGGCCATTCACTAATAGAGTAATTTTAACTTACAAATAGACAAGTTAGTTGGTTTTATTGGAAACGAATCAACTAAACATGATTTGGTTATGTATACCCAAATTTCTCTGTAGATACGATAAGTCCCCGTTGGAAGTTGCCGATGAGTGTTGGAGTAAATAGTGTGAGACTGACATGGATGTCGGGCTAACTTTCGGGAGGCAGGATGCCCCATCGGAAGTGTTAGCTATTTTTCCATAAACACAGAGGCCCGTACTCAATGCATGTAACTTCGCCGGGGCGTTAGGGAGGATGCAAGGAGGGCGAGGACGAGCAGTCCTCCTTGCCCTGGTGTGGAATGGAATTCCACGACTTTAATCCAAACTAAGGCCGCAGATCATGGCCACGATGATCAAAACCTATAATGCAAACCCACGCCAAATTGTTTTGCGCTGATATCGGCGAAGTAATTTTCGAGTTCGCTGTTTTCCGGCTCGGTTTCACTCATCTCATAAGACACTCGTAATGCCAGAGACTCTGATAAGGTCACATCCACGCCGGCGCCGAACAGCCAACCAGTGCCTCGGTAATCCTCGTCAATATCATCATCGTTACTGTAAGTCTTGTTGACTACCAACCCCGCCTTCAAATAACCCGTGACGCTGTCAGTAATGGCATGTCGCAATACTGGTGAGATTGTTATCCCCGCCATACGGAAATCTATCTCATCGACAAAACTATCGGTCGCGAAAATGCTCGCCTCGATGCCAAAACTGTCATTAAAGTTATAGCCTCCATATACACCTAGCCCCACGGCTGACTCATCAAAAATACCGATGTTGTCTTCTACGGCAGTGTGATTAACCTGACCACCCAGGTAAAAACCCAGATCTTTAGCGGCAAAAGCGGGTGTCGTCGCAGCCAGTAACATGCCTGCGGTTAACAGAGAGTTGAGTTTCATTGCTGTCCCTATATTTGTTTATTCACTGTATCCATCTAACAGTAAGCGTCCTTAAAAACTGTTGGTATATTAACCTTTTAATCACATAAAAACAAAACGTCATCCCCCAACAATCAGCACTAAGGTACTGGCTGGCTTTCGGAAACTAAGTGGATGAAGTTTGAAAAAAAATAAAGGGGGTTTAGGGGAAATCAAATTCCCCTACTCGGCTCAGGCAAAGCAATTTAAAGCCGTTTTTTAGCCTCAAATGCGGCCAGGCTCTCAGAATATTTCTTAGTCCAGAACGGATGTTCGGTGTTATCCAATGCCAGTTCCTCATGTTTGATGGCCAGTGCAAACTCACCCGCTTTAGCATAAGCTCCAGCCAATGCATCTTGAGCGGTATGTGAGTTGGGGTAAGATTTAACTGCAAGCTGATAAATCGCTAACGCCTTGTCTGCTCCCTGCACAGAGTCTTTAGCCATTTCGTACTCAGCTAAGGCGACCAAGGAATCGGTGGCGGGCACCTCGAAGCCATACTTCTCCTCAGACAGATAACGATAGTGATTCAATATCGCCTGCGCGCCTTGGCTTGAGATCTCTGAGTCTGGTTTTAGCACTTGATGGATATCATCGAACAATAGCTCGATGCCATAGGCGGTTGCCAGAATAGGCTGAGTCATATAGTAAGTGCCATCGAAGCGCTTAATACGGTAATCAAGCACCTCTGTAGCATTGGCCTTTATGATTGACTCCATTTCGGCAAAGCTGGCCAGCTGTCGCTTCTCAAAGCCGCTGTCACTGGTGCTCATCAGCAGAAACCTTGGCTTGCCTTTCATACCTGCCAGCTTCTTGGGGGCGTCCTTGATGACGTAGGCAAAATCTTTACTCAGTACAGGGCTAGCGGCAAAATAGGCATTAAACAGGCCGGGACGATTGAGTAAGGTGTAAAGACTTAAGCCCGCATTACCGGTGAAACCATTGAGAATACGAAATCCATTGGTCCGGTACTTGTTATCAACTGCCGGGAGCAGAGCTTGCTCCATAAAATCCAGCAGCTCACTACCCTGCTTCTCGATGGCCTGCTCTTTTAACTTTCCCAGTCCGGCATGGCCATCGGGGGCGGTCACGATAATGGTTTCAAGCCAGGGCCAATCGCCGTTATGGCTCATCCAGTCATGCATACCGCTAAGGTAAGCCTGGCTTCGCGGATGAAAGTCCAACAGCACTACGTATTCTTTGTCACTGCTCTTGTTGTAACTGGGTGGCAAGGTAACGATAAATTCGGCAGGCACTTTAAGCAGCTTAGATGGGACAAGCAGCTGCTCCACCTTACTCAAGTGGGTGAACTCCCGGTCATCCTGAGCGTAGAGGTTAAAACTGAGCAGCAAGCCTGTTATAGACAAAGCAATAAGATAAAAGGTATTTCTGAGCATGGGGCTTCCCTGTATTAATTTGATAACCGCTTTCTCACCTAAAAAGCCTTAACAAACCTACAACATGCACAAAATGATTACAAACCGGCAAGTGAAGCGCTGATTTCAAGCTGTCTCAATTCACGACTATTGCACCAGAAAATATAAGAGGCTGACACAAGGTGTCAGCCTCTTATCATATTGAAAAAGCCCCTCACAGCCAGCTTTTGGTGACCCTGGTGTTGGTGCTGCGCACTTTACTACCAGGTCGACATCAGAAACTCTCGAATTCGCTCACTATCGGACTCAGTGTTACAAGATATCATCTCTGAACAGGTTCGCCCTCTTAACATGGTTCCCGTCGTCCCTCGGGCATCCGGGCTCCCCCCCCTCAGCATAGTGATATGATAGGTGAGCACCTCCTCCATCGATGGAGCACTCACCTCAATGACCTCCATCTCGCCAACGGGGGCTGGTTGCGAAACGGAAAGCTTGGTTGGGGCGGAATTCTTATCTTTGTGATCTAACTTTATCAGGCTGATATTAGCTAACACATTGATGGTGTCCTTATGGCCATGTTCGAATGACTTGGACAGGTACTCCTTCGCTTTGACTCGATCTGTCTCTATCAGCTCCCCCTCTAAATAGATCAAGCCGAGCAGATGGGTTGCTTCGTCGAGACCCTCTCTGTCTGCGGCTCTCAGGTACCTCATCGCTTTATCAACATCCTGATTTTCACTCTCCTGCAGGTAGATGATGGCGGCCTTATACTGGGCAAATGGGTTGCCATACTTTGCTGAGCGCCGATACCACTTGGTTGCTAAGCGCATATCAACTTCAGTGCCGTAACCGTTTCGGTAAAGCTCGGCCAAGGTATACATGGCATCGGAGTGGCCATAACGGGCTAATGTTTTGTACTCCTGAAATGCCTTGCTGCAATCAGAGGTATCACATGGAATGATTTGAGCTGACAAGGATTGAACCGCCGGCTTAGCCAATGCGGCTCCACTGCACAGCAGTACTAGCAATCCTAATGCATAAGTTGAAATGCTTCCTTTCATAAAAGTTACCCCTATCCGTTGAAGTAATAAACAATTTAGCAGTATGGTATTTGTTTGTATTTTAGTCAATTCAACTAAGGTGCACTATATAGGGTGGTGTTCGTAGCAATTGCAGCATCAATATCCGCCATATCTAACTGGAACGAAGATGATAATTAACTAGCCAAATTATGCGTTTCAGCTTAGGATCTGAATTGAGATTTTGCAGATGCACTTTTAGTCAAGATATTGTGGAGTAAGCAGACATTATGGGTATCAGAGCCATAGTTGTAGATACAGCAGGTACGACAACCGA
>Ga0070725_10000657_pt1 | contig 22456 bp, 23 predicted proteins | sample tdDd002_FD_69781 | JGI IMG/M metagenome (GOLD analysis project Ga0070725, IMG submission 69781) | Marine sediment microbial communities from the Atlantic coast under amendment with organic carbon and nitrate - tdDd00.2 | ecosystem: Environmental > Aquatic > Marine > Coastal > Sediment | place... | reverse complement strand
CCTTGTCGGATATTAGGAATCGCTCTATTAAGTTCACCAAATCTCATTGTATCTTTTAAAAGAAAATTCATAATCGCAAATTTCCATTTTCCTTGCATAACCATATTTGCAGTCCCTACAGGACATCCAATTTCAAGTAAATCTTTGTTCATATAGCTCAACTCCTCTATTTTCAGCATTTCAACGAAATAACGTAGTATGTTCTAAAAATCATCGTACTATTCAATAACGATTCTGTTAACTATACTGTAGTTGAAAACAGATGCTCTGTCAAATAAAAACATGGAGGTTCTTAAATGAAATCATTATATGAAAAAACTTTACTTGGTGGTATTGAAGTCAGAAACCGATTTGTACGCTCTGCAACTCATGAAAGCCTCTCACCTGATGGTCCAATTACACCAGGCGTTATCAATATATACAAAAAACTAGCCCAAGAAGAAGTGGGATTAATCGTTTCAAGTGGCCTTGAAGTGACAGAAGAAAAAGTATTCATTAATTCGATGAGCATCTGTAACGATTCCTATATTGAAACATTTGAAGCTATGACAAGAGAAGTCCATGATGCTGGCGGTAAAATTATCGCTCAACTTTTACATGGCGGTCCTGTCGTATTTTTGAAAACTGACTATGAACCCATTGGTCCATCAGCTGTCGAGGATCGATTTTCTAAAATTATACCTAGGGAAATGACTCTTGAGGATATTGACACTATTGTAAATCGGTTTGGAGATGCTGCGCTGCGCAGTAAACTGGCTGGATTTGATGGCGTACAGGTTCAAGCTTATGCTGGATTTTTACTCAATAAATTTTTGACACCATACTACAACAGAAGATCAGATGAATACGGCGGATCAATCGAAAATCGTTCAAGAATACTGATCCAAATCCGAGAAAACATTGCTGAAAAATGTGGCGACAACTTCCCTGTTTTCATTAAGCTATCAATAGATGACTTGATGAAAGATGGTATTAAGGGGCTGAAGTTCACTGAGGGTAAAGAGATTGCGAAGCTCCTTGCAAAGTCGGGATATGATGCTATTGAAGCCTGTGGTGGGATAATTGGTGAAACGACTCCACCAGTAAATCATAATACAGGCGAACCTTACTTAAAAGAACAGTTCATCGAACTTGCTAAGGAAATAGAAGTCCCTCTGATACCGATTGGAGGCATTCGTACTGAAAAAGCGGCTCAAGAGTTAATCAATAGCGGTCATATTGAAGCTGTGTCTTTCAGTAGACCTTTTATTGCTGATCCTGATTTGGTTAGTCGTTGGAAAAATGGAGAAAAAGCTAGATGTAATTCATGTTTCCAGTGTGGAAGCCCTACAGGAATCAGATGTATTCTGAATCGAAATTAAGTAATACAAGATCTCATTAAACATATGGTAGAAGCATTTGAATGCTTATAAATAGAACCCCTATTAAAGTTGTTTGTAGCGAACAACTTTAATAGGGGTTGCTTTTGCAATTTATACTTTATTTCTCTTCGTTAGTATCCGCAGATTCCTTTAACAATTGAACGTATTTCTCACCCCATTCATACATAGCCTGAGTAACAGGTAAAAACTCTCGACCAATTTCAGTTAGGGAATATTCAACTTTTGGCGGAACCTCTTTATAAACTTCGCGATGCACGATCCCATCTTTTTCAAGCTCTCTTAACTGCTGAGTTAAGTATCCTTGTCGGATATTAGGAATCGCTCTATTAAGTTCACCAAATCTCATTGTATCTTGTAAAAGGAAATTCATAATAGCAAATTTCCACTTCCCCTGCATGACCATATTAGCCGTTCCTACAGGACACCCAATTTCAAGTAAATCTTTATTCATTCAGCCCAACTCCTCTATTTTCAACAATTCACCGTAAAAACGTAGTATGTCTTAAAAAACATCGTACTATTCAATAACGTTTTAATAAACTATACTGTATTTGAAAAGAGATGCTCTGTCAAACAAAAAAATATTACGACATAAACACAAACGACATATACAACTAAGTTTTCAAAATGGATAAAATTTTTATCAATCGTGCAACTTTATAGGAGGATTATTATGAGTAAATTAGTGGATTTTTTAAACGAAAACAAACAAGGACAATTCGCAACAATCAAAACTGGGAAACCCGTCATGAGACCTTTCCAGTTCGTAGTTGAAAGAGATAATAAGTTTTACTTTATGACATCGAACACTAAAAATGTTTATAGAGAATTAGTAACAGCAGGTGTTGCTGGTTTTGCAGTGCTTGCTAAAGATATGAGTTGGGCTCGATTAAACGGAGAAGTTAAATTTGTTGATGACTTTGAATTAAAAGATGAAATGCTTGATATGAATCCACTATTTCGTGGCATCTATACATCAGCAAACAATCCATCATTCGAAGTATTTTATATTCACAACGGTACGGCTAGCTTACATGCTGGCAATGGATCAATTATTGAAGAATTAGAAATATAACATCAGAATCAGTTGTCCCTGATTCATCATTAAATAAGAGTACTATAGAAGCTATCCATGATATTAGCACCTAAATAACATGGATAGCTTTTTCTATTCTATATTCATTTCTATCTATTAACAAAGTAAGTTCAAAACTGCAAATACGTGAAAATTAAACATTTTTCAATTAAATGCAAAAAAAATTTTGCCACACCTTGCTATTTCCAGTAATCCAACAGAAAAATGTAGTATGTCACAAAAATTATAGTACTACTCAAAACGATGTTACTTCACTATACTGAGGTTAGATCGAAGCGGCAAACTTTTTTTTAGAACACAGTAAAAAAATTAACATCTATAAAAAAGAAGAATAATGTTGGAAAACTAAAATATATTAAAAATGAAGGAGCATAAAAATGACTAAAAAAGTATTAACTACACCAGAAAGTTCATTTGCTAACCTAAAAGACTACCCATTTAAACCGAACTACATGGATCTAGGCGGAGTAAAAATGCACTACATTGATGAGGGTGATAAAAACAATAAAACGATCTTCCTATTCCACGGTCAACCGACATGGAGTTACCTCTACCGACACATGATTCCTATCTTAGTTAACGAGGGATACCGAGTTATAGCACCTGACTTAATTGGATTTGGAAAGTCTGACAAACCAGTTAGTTCAGACTCACATACCTATGCTGCACATGTTAAATGGATGTCTACATTTGTAAGAAAGCTTGGCATCAAAAATGCCGCAGCATTTATGCAAGATTGGGGCGGTATGATTGGACTACGTGTGTTAGCAGGTAATCCAGAATGGTTAGACAGACTTGTTGTTGCTAACACTGCTCTTGCAGAAGTTAAAGGCCCGACAAAGTGGATCATGCCAAGAATGCTGAAACTTCTTAAAGCAAAAAGTGGTAAACCAACAGTTGAGAAATTTGCTTCAAACATAAACTATGGTAACTGGGCTGGTTACCTCACGCACGCTAACAAACTTGAAATTGGTAAACTTATTCAATTATTAACAACTAAAAATCTTTCACAAGCTGAAGTTTATGCATATGATGCTCCATTCCCTAGCGACGAGTATACAGCAGGTCCAAGAAAAATGGCTGATATTGTAGCTTCTGATTTAGACGCAGTTTATACAGATTGGCAAAAGCTTAAAAAATGGGACAAACCTGTTCTTACTCTCTTTAGTGACAAAGATCCGTTCCTTGCAGGACAAGGTTATGACACACTGTTCCAAACTAATTTCCCTGGAGCTGCTGGACAGCCTCATATTACAGTAACAGATGCTTCACACTTCCTACAGGAAGATCAATTCACTGAACTGGCTGGCAGAATGACTCAATGGCTAGATCAAACAAAATTTTAACTAAGTTTATAACTCATAGAATATAAAAAAAGGATGGTTTTATTATGAAAATAGTAGTTATTGGCGGAACAGGTACAATCGGCTCAGAAGTTGTATCATTACTACAAAAAGAACATGACGTAATTACAGTAGGCAGAACAAGAGGCGACTATCAAGTTGATATTGAAGACAAAGCTTCAATTGAAAATCTTTTTAAGGAAATTGGCACAGTTGACGGTGTTATTTCAACGAGTGGAGATGGCGCTTTAGGATCTTTGACAGATCTGACTGACGAGAATCTTGATCTTGCTCTTAACAGCAAGCTAAAAGGTCAAATTAATGTTATCCGTACGGGTGTCCATTCAGTTAAGGAAAATGGTTTTATAATTATTACCACTGGTACATCAAGTCATGGTGTCATGCCTGGTGCATCATCCATTAGTATGGCAACCGCTGGTCTAAATGGCTATGTTCGTGCTGTTAAAAATGAAAGTTTTAATGGAATCAAAATAAACGCAGTTAGTCCTGGCTTTGTTAAGGAAACCGCTGAAATGATGCAACTTGATATCCCTAATACCATTTCAGCGCATGATACTGCACGTGTATATAAAATGGTTATGGACTCAAATGAGTCAGGCATTATTGCTGAAGTTCCAGAGTATATAAATTCAGAACAATAAACGCACATAAAAATCATAATGTGGTCAGTCATGTTAATGCACTGACCACTCATTTACGAGAAATGTACATATTGGAGGATAACAACATGCCATTAATTAGATATACATCAACGTCTATGACAAACGAGCAAAAAAGAGAACTTGTTAAACGTATGACAGAAGTGACAATGGACGTTTTAGGCGCACCAGAAGAAGCACACGTCATAATGATTGATGAATTATCACATGAATCTTTAGGTGTTGGTAAAAAGACAATCGCAGGAATGATTGAAGATCAAATACAAAACCCAGGCGAATAATTTATAAATCGATAGAAATTCAAGGAGGAATATAATATGCCAATCATTAACGTCACTTCAGGTCCAATGACAGTTGAAGAAAAGAAAGAACTCATTAAACGTCTTGTAGAAGTATCAATGGAAATTACCGGAACACCTGAACATGGCAACTCTGTTTTGATTACTGAACTACCTCTAGATGCTATGGGAATCGGTAAAAAAACTGCTGCCGAAGTATTGGGAGACAAGTAAATTAATATCGTGAACTCGACATATATATAATTTTTTGGAGGCAACAATATGAGCAAAATAGTTGATTACTTAAAAGAAAACAAAGTGGTTCAATTTTCTACAATAAAAAATGATGAAGTCTATATGAGACCGTTCACTTTCATTATGGAAAAAGAAGGAAAATTCATTTTCTATACAGATAACACCAAAGAAGTTTTCAAAGAATTAAAAGCGAACCCAACAGCTGGTTTTTCAGTAATGGGTCAAGATATGAATTGGGTTCGTGCCAGAGGTAAAGTTGAGTTTTCGGACAGTCCTGAGCTTAAAGAAGAAGTTTTTAAAGCCCACCCGATTTTAGAAAAAATGTACCAGTCTTCATATAATCCGATTTTTGAAATCTTCTGTATCTACGATGGTGCTGCAAGTTTACACAATTATACGGGAACTGTTATTGAAGAAATTACAATCTAGATCATTGATACATTGAGATAAAATAATCGACCTCCCAATTTTGAGAGGTCGATTATTTGCTTTGCATGTGATGTTGAATGCTACTCCAATGTATTAATGATCCAGCTTTGCTCTTCACTGCGATTATACTCATCCACCAGCACCAGTTTTACGGTATAACTCTTGTTCGGTTCAAATGGAATGGATTGATCCAGTGAATAATGATTGGGATTCTCATCTAAACTTTCTAGTTTTTCACTTTCAAGAACGTCATATGACAAAATCACTTGATCTCCTTCAATAATACTAAAGATGTATTCTTTGATTCTCGTTCTATTCCTCTCGTCTAGCATCTCAATATCCATGGTCAAGTCCATATTGCCGTTTCTTATTATCGGCGTCCACATGTCCGAGTAGATATGAACTCTGCTCTGATCATATAGGTATTGATCACGCAATCGTTCCTGATAAATCGTGCCGGCTGAATTAATGATTACACTCGTTTCATACATTCTATTATAGTGCCCCACAAAATTACCCGAATAGACCCCATCCTGTTCTTTTGTCAGTAACACTTCAAACTCTTCTAGAACAACGGAATCAAGTTCCTCCATCTCATAATCATGTGAAACATTGCCCGCACTGTCGATAGTCACCATTTCATTCTCCGATACGTTATAGCCTGATCGTCCTGTCACTAAAACTTTAACCTGGCTATTGGAATCCACACCATTTAGTTTAAGCACAATATCAACGCTTGCAGTATCTTCATCTATATTAATCGGAGTATCTTCAAAAGAATATGCTTTAATCCGCTTATCCTTTTCGTCAAGCGATTTAACTCGAATGCTTAAATCGTCGAGAGAGTCATCAAGCCTACGAAACTGCATTGCCGTCGAATTCAACTGACCCCTGATGTTCGTAAGTTCATTACTTTGGTTAACGTTCATGACAAGCAATATTGCCAGTGCTATATAGGGTAAAGCTTTCAGTATGTTTTTCATGGTCCTCCAATACTTATATTCAATACTGTTTCTATCTATTAAGTCACGTTTTGTTTCTCTAGAAACTCTCTTTTAAGAATGCTCATGACCACTGCGTCATAGTATTTATGATTGAAATATAATTTTTCTCTTAAGGTGCCTTCCTTCTTGAAACCTATTTTCTCATAAACATGCAAAGCTCTTTCGTTAAATGAATATACATCTAATTCAATTCTATTGAGATTATGCATTCCAAAGCCATAATTTAAAGCTATAGTCATGGCTTCGCTTCCATATCCTTTATTGTAATTTATCTTATCGAAAATGGAGATTCGAATGTTTGCATTGCTGTTAGTCCAATCAATACCATTTACGCTGACATCCCCAATGATTTCATCACCGTCTTTAGATACAATGAAAAAATCGAGTCTATTGCTATCACTCACAATATGATTCATATATCCTTGCAATCCTGCTTTTGTTTTAATAATCTTAGTGCCCGTTAGAAACTCACTTTCAAAACTTGCGTCCTTGAGCTTCTTGTAATACTCATCAGCATCTTCAATTTCAATACCTCGTAGATAAACGGTCTCTCCTTCGAGAATGTGCTTACTATTTGCTTGCTCTAACATTGATGATTCCCTCCGTATATAAATATTCCTAACATTAAATTTTGTTGAACGTATTTACATTTTATCACAGAAGATTACCATATATCTACATATAAATAAAGAACACCGCTGTCCAAACGGTTTCAAATTCTCAAGGTTTCAACCGAAGGGGATACTTTTTCGATGATATTCACTCTTCGGGTTAGATAAGTCATAATTACTTTTTAGCTCAACTCCTCTAATTTCAGTAATTCAACATAAAAACGGAGTATGTCACAATATTTAGCGTACTATTTATTTTTGTGCTTATCCCATATAATCAAATTGTAAACAAGCACTCAATCAAAAAACATTCCGGAGGACGAAAATACAATGAATGAAACACTAAGAGTTATAAAAGAAAGAAGAGTTACAAGAAAATATAAAAGTGAACAAATCAAAGATACCGAGCTAGAAAACATCATCGAAGCAGGACTTTACGCACCGAGCGCAAACAATAGACAATCATGGAATTTCACAGTTATTCAGAACCCTGAGCTTATTAAAGAAATGAACGATGCCTCTTTGGAAGTTGCTAAAGAAGTTGCAAAAAGATTTCCAGATGGTCCACTAAAAAAACTGAGTGCAAACGGAGCTTTTAATGTTTTCTATGAAGCACCTACTGTCATTCTTGTATCAGGACAAGATGATGCAATCGCACCTCTGGCTGACTGTTCAGCAGCAATGCAAAATATGTCGTTAGCGGCTGAGTCAATCGGTGTCGGATCATGTTGGAATGGACTTATACAAGTTCTATTCAAAAGTGAAGCTGGTGGGCAGTACAAAGAAAAGTTAAATATTCCTGAAGGAAACACAGTTCACTTTGCACTGCTTTTAGGCTACAAAGAAGCAACGTCAGTTAACGCTTCAGCAAGAAGAGAAAATACTGTTCAGTATTTTAAATAATCATATTTCGTGCATGACACTTTGTAGGATAACCACTCTCCTCTGTTCGAGTGGTTATTCTATATCATTAGAATAAATAAAATAAGGAGGTGAAACATGAGCAAACAAGTTGTCCATATAGATTGGAACTACAAAGGAAAAGAAGATTTCGCATCTGGAACTGGTGCTACAAAATGGGAACAAACCTTAACACATATCTCGATGATTACCGTTCCCCTATTTCTAATTATTTATGGACTGAAAATCAGTATTGACTGGAATCTCATACAATGGGCAGTCGCTCTGATTCTAGCCGTTGATATCGGTGGTGGTGTGGTTTCTAATTCACTGAACTCATACAAACGTTTTTATCATACTCCCGCTAAACCACACGATAACGGTATTACGAAGTTTGTAAAGAACAGAAAGATTTTTGCATTACTCCACATTCATACAATACTTATTTCACTTTTATATCATCATTCTACTTTCTGGGGCATATTTTGGTATGTTCTACTGAACCTCTCAGTGTGGTTCATTGAAAGTCGACCTCTATACCTTCACAGACCCGTTGCAATGGGCGTGATTATGATCGCAATACTGGTTAACACCTACATTATTGTTCCACCAACTATGTTTGAATGGCTGATACCATTCATGTTCATTAAAATTGTTTATGGTCATTCGGTCAAAGAAGAACCTTACCGAAAAACACATTTGTAAGATATACAGGAGGAAACAACATGAAAGCAGCAGTCGCATATTTTTCAGGTACAGGAAACACATTAAGAACAAGCGAAGTTTTTAAAGCATATTTGGAAGCTAAAAATTATGAAGTTGATATGATAGATATTTCAAAACACAACGAACATTTACAAGGTTATGATTTACTTGTTTTAGGTACACCTCGTTACACAAAAACTTCGTCACATAACATGAACGATTTTATAGAAAAGCATGTTAGCAAAAGGAATAACCCGAGTGCTGATGTCATCACATTTGTTACTTATGGTTGGGCACCTGCATTTGGCCATTTAACTTTAAAAGACTTTGTTACAAAACAAGGCTTTAAAGTATCAGGCGCAAGAGCATTTTTAGCACCGAGCAACTTCTATATGTATAATGAAAAACAACAGCCTAAGCAAAGTGAAGAAGAAATTCGTCAGTTATATAAAGATATTCATAGAGATGTTTTGAATTTAATGGATTCTTATGTAAGTGGACAGGTTCAGATTGACAAGGCATCTACTCTTAAAAAGAAGTTATTCAAGACGGTTACGAAACTCTCACATGATAAGTATGTTTCAAATTTTCCAGCGGCGGTACTTAAAGTAGACGGTGATAAATGTGTAAAGTGCAAAGTCTGTGTTAAGCAGTGTCCTCATGGCAACATCGCTTTAGAAGATGGTAAGATCACATTCGGTGGTGGATGTGCTTCTTGCAGCAGATGTATGCATGTTTGCCCTAAGAATGCTTTTAAATACAATGATAAATCATTTGAGCAGTATAACCTTCGTCAAAAAGGGATTATGGAACAGTTGTAGATTCATCTCTTATATTTAATTCCAATAATAATAAAAAAACACACTGTTCTTTCGTAAAAGGGCAGTGTGTTTTTTTACTTAAAAATTTTAAATCATTTCGTATATAACAATGAATTGTTTATATCCACCACTTGATAAGGTAAATTTTCATTTTCAATGCGTTTCTTTCCTTTTTCTGTCGTGATTATCGTTCCACTTTTTCCGAAGACAACCTTATTATACATGTTGACTTCACCTGCAACCAATGTCATAAGTGGTTCTGATCGGTCATAGTCGATAACTGTAATGTCTGCATCTGCCCCGTTTGTAAAATGTCCCTTGTTCACTAAACCAAGCATTTTTGCGGGATCAACCGACGTTTTTTGAACAAACTCTTTAAGCGTCAAAGCATCGAATTTCACAAGAAGTAGCCCTTTGCTGACAATATAATTCCTAGGAACGCCACCACCATCTGTTGATATCGCGTCGATTATGAAATCACCGTTGTCATCTTTGGCTGTTGCACATAAGAATGCCGTGTCCCTTGAGTTGACTGGAAAACTGACCACCACGTCCTCTTCATTCTTATGAGTCGTATAGTACTCCAATCCTTCCTCAATGCCAATCTGTCTGACTTCATCGCCCACCAAACGGTTAACCACAGCATATCCATCAGAGATCGCCTGCATCACACCCGCTTCTGTCGTCGGATAGTCTTTCACGCTTAAACAGCGTCGTGTCACATGATCCGTCAGTTCTCCATCGTCACTATCTATGAGTGTGCAGTTGTAAGAACCTAAGTAGGCTTCACTGACGATATTTTTTGCACCCGCAAGCAAAGACAATGCCCTTCTGGTTTCTGTCAAAGAGTCTTGAACAGTACCACGGCAATATGAGTTGACGTGGGCAATATGTAGACGCTGACCTTTTGCGAGTTCAACGGCTTCCTCAAGACCTTCAATATTACTTCCCGCCTCTGTGGTTCCACAATGATATGCAACATATGCATTTCTTTTGTTCGCTTCACAGATAAACTCACGAGTTGTTTCAGGTGTCAGTGGAAAATGTCCTCCAAGGAGTTTGATTCCCAGTGCTCCAGATTCTAATGATGCATCAACAAATTTCTCGATTTCTGATTTAGAAGGCGCTTCTGAGGAAACGCTTTTGCCTGGTATTGCTGCATTAAGCACAGCAATGTTAATACCTGATCCCCATGCAGCCATGTCATTGATGACATTATCTATAGGCCCCATCACGTCAAACACTGTCGTAACACCAGCTTTCGCCAACATGCGATATCCATGCTTTACCGACGGCATTGAAACATGAGCATGTGTGTCAATGATCCCCGGAACACATAATTTGCCTTCCAAATCAAAAACCTCACCAGCATGTTTGATATCAATGGACTTCTCAACCGCAGCGATCTTTCCATCATGTATGCCTATATCAAAATGTCCTTCTCTATTGTTTACCGGATCTACTACGTATCCGTTTTTTAATAACAAAGTAAATTTTGGCATCTTATCTCCTCCTTGTAATCCTTAATAATCATCTACTACTTCTTGCCGATAATCCCTGTCTTATAAAGTAGTCTCGCAGATCCGATTGATATAAAAACTAATGCCGGGATAATATACACGCTTGGAATAAGTTTAAATTTTAAGATGAAGTATGCTGAAGCCAAAGGGATGATCGACATTTTCCAATCTTTCATAATGAATGTAAAACCAACAGCACCGAACAACGCAGCGACAATTTCCTTAAATGCTGGTTGCAGTACAGGCGCATTGATGATTGGCGTGAGCGGGATCATAGCAAGAACACCGATGATAATGAGGACTTCAGAAACTATAACCGAACTCGCAACTGCAACAGTCGATATGATGTCACCTTCATCACTACTCGCTTCTACTTCGGCGTTTTCCATGGCTACGGCTGCACTCGGAATCTTCAGGTTAGCAAGATTACCCGTTAAATAAGCCATATACATAGCACTGGACCCAAGAACAGGTGCATAACTTATCAATTGTGCAAGCGCAACGGGCGCCATCATTGCTGATATTCCAATAAAACCATTGATAAGCCCTTGTTTCGTTGGAAGTAAGCCAAAACCAAACCACAATGTTAGTGGTATTAAAAATGTACCTGCTAACCCTATAAATAACGAAAGACGTCCGATCGCATGGACCTTATTTTCATAATCATTATCCAAGCCTAGACTCTTTTCAAATTGAACACTCTTTTCCATAACAAGCCTCCTTCATTTAAAGTGACATCAAAGTAACAACCGCAAATGCAGCTATCATACTGAATCCAAGTGAAAACTCCTTTAACCATTTAACCTTGAACCTAGTAATCAGGAATGTTAATAGCGCCATCACGATAGCACTTGTACCAAGTGCCAAAAGTGAATTCCCACCTTTAACGACTGGTTTTGCAATAAAGTTCGCAAAAACACCCATAAATGCAGCACCGCTTAGAACTCTGCCCCAAACGTCATCCTTTGAAGTGGATTTTTTATATCCTGACTTAATTTTCTTAAGGAACAATGCACATGCAAGAACCGACCAACATGATCCTATGCACATTGTCCATACTGCATTTGCAAAAACCTGTGGTGTAAAGCTTGCTCCACCAAGTTCTGCGCCCATTGCTTCTGCACCAATTCCAGCAGCTGTTACTTCATACATCAATGAACCGATGACCGAAAGCCTTCCCCAAGAAATCGGAACGCCTAACACTGGAGCCAGTGCGAAAAATGCAACTATAATTGCCAGTGTAGGAACAATACATGTAATCGCCCCTGTTTTAAAAGCGCTCTTTATTTTTCCATGATCCATTCCCAGTGCCTTTGCTCTTTTAAGCGCCATTCTGAGAAATATCATCGATTGTGCAAAGACAAACGTCAACATGATAATGACAGCAAATACAAGAATTTTGCTGTTTGCTATTTGTAGATAATCGCTCATGAACTCTCCCCCTCTTTTACTTACGCCTTCCCGCCTGACAATCAATTTAAGTATTCTATACGATGTGTTTTCTTATGAAGTGATACAAGAAGCCCCCCCCTTCGTTTCAAGAATGTAGTGTTTTTTTCACAAATGATCATATTGTGTAATATATTTTTCACTTTAGCACAGACGATTCTTTTTGTAAAGATTTTTTCAGAATATTCTATTCTGTGAAATTTAGAAACTCAATTCATGCTATTTTTACTTCAATCTCTTGAGATTCTGTTGTATAATTTAAATAATGATTCAACATTTATCCATTTAGTCTTAAAATGAGGTGTACTTATGCAGCAAAATGATGATTTCTTTCAAAGGTTAAACAAACACCACGCACAACTCACAAAAAAACAGCTCATGGTTGCAGCTTTCATAAAAGATAACTACAACGAGGCTGTTTTCCTGTCATGCGTTCCACTAGCTAAAAAAGCAGGTGTGAGTGAAGCAACCATTATCAGGTTTTCTAATACACTTGGATATTCGGGCTTCACCGAAATGATGCAAGACCTTCAAAAGTACGCTCAAACCGGCATCAACATGTATGACCGATTTGAATCTTATACTTCTACTTCAAAAGAATCTGCCGCTGCTGATAACATTAAACATCGAACTGAATCTGTACTCAATTCGTTAAATTCGGTGACAGAGCAAGAGCAAATCAGCTCTTTGGTCGACGACATTTCCGAATGCTCAAACTTGATTTTAATCGGATCTGAAAGCACCATTTCATCGATTCACTATCTCAATTATCACTTTAGCCGCATCGGTATCGATGTTGAGATTGTTACAGGTGGTGAACCAGACCTTTTCAGCATTTATAAACGTATTAATACGAACACCATTGCACTCTCAATTGCACTACCAAGGTATACAAAAACCCAACTTCAGCTTACCGAGCGGCTGATCGATAAAAACGTAAAAACGTATACCATCACAGATTCAGTAAAATCACCTTTTATGGGCCTCAAAACGAATCCCATTCTTCTTCATACAGAAAGCGACATTAAATTCAATTATCAGTCTCACATCATGATACTCCTACTTTGTCAGGTGCTTATTGATATGTATATCGCTAAACATGATAACGATGATTTTAAGCAAGAACTTGAAAAGCTTGAAGACTACAATCAGGATTTTGATGTTTTCTATAAAGATTTGTTTTAGAAAAACTTACAAAAAATAAGATAGACTCCAATCAATTGATTGGAGTCTGTTTGTTTTTTTCGTGTTCCATACTGGTATTTGTGTGATTGCTTCTGATATAATTTTGGTCGGTGGTCAATTTGGTCGGTGAAAAAGTTCTGAACGCCTGCATTAAATATGCAGATTAGTTAATTAGTTGTTTCTTTACAATTACTACTTTTCAATACTACTTGTAAAACTTAGATGCCTTCTTAAATGACTCCCAAGCAACAGGATCATCGAGTCGACAGCTTTGTTAAAGCCCTTTCTGATGTATCCTCCTTTCATTTTTGTGTCTACTATTTCATTTTGTACTTTAATAAAAAAGTACTAAAAATTACTGTAGCTAATCATTTACTGAGCTTACTCTGCTACTTTTAATTCTTCATCAAATTTGACAACTGCTACTGTCTCTGTCGCAAACTCTTTCTCAATTTCATGAACCGTTTTATGTCCATAATCTTCCTTCAACCATTTGAACATAGATATGATTGCAAAGGCAAATACAATTAGAATTGGACTTCCACTAATATTCGCACTTGCCTTCAAAGCTTCTATTGGTGCTCCTGCCATTAAGAATCCAAGTGGTAATCCTGTTAACATAAGTGCCCAAAATAATCTTAAACCTCTTGAAGGTTCTTCGCCAACTTTTAATCCCTTTGTTGTACAGGTTGCCAATGTAAAAGCACCAGAATCCATAGTCGTTGACAAGAATAACATAGCTATAATCGTCCATGATACAAGGGAGAATAATCCACCCGGTAAGAAACGTGCAAACTTTGCTACGGCTACATCAGGTCCTAATTCACTTATAGATTTGACCATATCAAAAGTACCAGCAGATTGTGCCTCGATAGCAAAGTTTGATATAACGCCAAAATAAAGTAATGTACCAAAACAGCCCGCACCTAACATACACAGAATAAGATCTTTAATCTTTCTTCCTCTTGAAACTTTTGCAGTAAAAATCCACATCCAAGGAGCGGTCCCAAGCCAAAATGCCCAGTAAAACATTGTCCACCCTTCAGGAAATCCGCCTTTACTAATAGGATCTGTCCATAAACTCATTTCGATAAAGTTGTTAGCCAAAATTCCAATTGAGTTTGTTGAAGAATTTACAATGAACAAAGTTGGTCCTAGTATTGCTAATACTGCAATAAATCCAATTGCATAATAGGAGTTGAAATCTGCAACCTTTTGTAATCCTTTATCAATCCCCACATAGGAACTCGCTAAGAACAATATAGCAATCGCAAATACTAAACTTGCAACAAGTGTAAATGAATTCTGAATACCTAGAACTTCAGATACACATGCACTTACCATATATGCTCCTGTACCAAACGTAGTTGCTAATCCTGCCACTAAGGCAAATATAAATACAGTATCAATAATTCTTCCAACCAATCCATCAGCATGTTTTTCTCCGATAACGCCGATACATACATTCGAACATTTTAATCCGGGTTTTTTACGTACATAGTATAAGTATGCCATTGGTACTGAACCTAATGCATAAAGAGCCCAAGGCGTTATACCCCAATGAAAGAATCCATATGCTAAACTTACTTCAGCTGCTCGTGGTGAAAAAGCTTCAGCAAATCCCATTGGTGGTGCTGAATAATAATATGACCATTCTACGACAGACCAATATTGTAGACTAGCACCCATTGCTGAACAAAACATCATTGCACACCAACTGAATGTTGAATATTGTGGTTTGCCTTCACCTAAACGAATTTTTCCATATTTTGATACAACTAGGTAGAAACATATAATTACTGCTAATAAACTTATCCATAAAAAGCCTACACCTACAGTATTGTTAATAATTCCTCTCACGTTAACAAATAATGATGCTCCTTTCTCTGGATTTCCTACAATATAAGCAATTAATGCACCTAAGAAAATCAGAGCGATAGCAATAACCGGTTTATCAATGTTTTGCGTATTAGCACTTTTCACTTCATTATTCGTATTAGACATATTTACCCCCCAAATTATTATAAAGCAGTGTCAACTATATTCATTCAAAAACTGACAGTCTCATTAAGGATATAATTATCATTATTAATATATTTAACTACTTGTTATGTTTAAATAAAATCTTGCTCTCATGCATTTTCTCAATTTCCTCTTTAGTATATCCTAGTTCACTTAGAACCTCTTCGTTGTCCTCTCCAGGGAACTTAGATGAACGAATTTCCTCGCAATTTGTATCACTGAATTTAATAGGATTTCCAGATGTTAACAAAGGACCAACTTGGAAATCAGTCTGGTAACGAATCATATGACGCTCAGTGAATTGAGGTTGTACCAAAATATCAGATATTCTAGTTGTTGCAGTACAAGGCACTCCTTTTGGCAAGAACATGTTTTGAATCTCGAATCTTTCCATATTTTCGAAGATCTCTGCAATAAGAGGTCTTAGTTCATCATAGTGCTCTCTACGTGCCTTATTATCTATAAAACGAGGATCTACCATCCATTCAGGCTTATTCAGAATTTCACAGAATTTCTTCCATTGTTCTTCTGTATGGATTGAAAGTGTAACATAATTATCTTTACCATCTGCGGTAAATACATCTTCTGGCGCATACATAGTATGAGCATTACCCTTACGTTTAAGAGCTTCTCCTGTCATAGAATATTCTAGGATTTGCTTATCTGCTAAACCAAATAAACTATCTTGCATTGCAATTTCAACCAGCTGACCTTGTCCAGTCTTTCTCTGGTATACTAAAGCTGTAAGAACCGATGAAAGCATTGTTAAACCCGAATAGTTATCACCGATGGAAATACCTAACTTCATTGGAGGCTGGTCTTCATTTCCAGTACTATACATGATCCCACTGTATGCTGTACAAATGTTATCATAAGCTTTTAAAGATGATAAAGGTCCCTTTGAACCATATCCATTAATCGTTGAATATATCAATTTCGGATAATTCTCCCTCAAATCCTCATATCCTAATTTGAGCTTGTCCATAGCGCCATGTCTCATGTTTACTAGTAGGATGTCAGCATCTTCCAGTAATTTATGTATTACTTCTTTGCCCTCTTCTTTTTTCAAGTCAACAGAGATTGCCGTTCTGTTTCTATTAAAAGTAGGATAATAACAACTTCTATTATCATATGCTTTAGAGAATGGCATCCACTGACGAGATTGCTCTCCGCCCATTGGCTCAACCTTAATTACTTCAGCTCCTAAATCAGCTAAAACTTGTCCAGCATATACTGCACTATAAGCATGTGTAAAGTCTAATACTTTGACCCCTTCTAACGCTTTCATTATTATTCCTCCTTTTTCTTCCTATTAATAATTATACTAACGTACTTAAAACGCTCTCTGTATCCGCTCCAAGAGCTGGTGCAGGCTTAGTAACATCAACAGGCGTTTCACTCATGATACCTAATACAGAAGGTACCGCATAATTGCCTAATACCTCATCATGTTTGTGTACGACAATTTCTTTTACTTTAAATTGCTCACAATGATATGCCTCTTCAAGTGTAAATACGGGAGCAGCAGGAATACCAACATCGTTTAACAATTTAGTTGCTTCTGGACCTGTATAATCCGCTAAAGCATTCTCAATTCTAGTCTTTAAGTCACCTCTAAAGTACTGTTCTTGCCTTAATCTAATATCCTGATACTCTTTAACGTGCATAATTTCTGGGAATCCTAATACTTCACATAAAGCTTCCCACATTTTCTGTGTTGATGGGGATAAGCTTACATAACCACCCTTACATTTAATCGTGTCGTACGGAGTGATTGTAGGGTGAGCATTCCCAACACGTATCGAATCTAAATTTTCATGTTGATACGATGCATATCTGTCTTCTAATAAACCAACAGCACAATCTGCCATAGCTATATCAATCATCTGTCCTCGACCAGTTGTCATTCTTGCAATGTAAGCAGAATTAATCGCGGCAAAAACTAGATGTGCAATTGAGTATCCCATGATTGGGTATCCTGCCATTGAGGGCATATCGTCAGGCATACCTGTAGTCTGTAAATAACCACCAAACGAGAAGGTTGTGTACTCTGTTAAAGGATACTCCCTCATTGGACCCGTTGTCCCAAAAGGTGATAACTTTAAGTAAATAACCTCGGGATTAATTTTATTCATAACTTTATAGGATAATCCCATATCTTTTAATTGATCTACAGGCAGATTTTCAACTACAATATCTACTTTTGCAACCAACTTCTTTAATACTTCTAAACTTTTTGATTCAGTAAAATCTAATGTAACACTCCTTTTCCCACGATTTAACAATTCGAAATAGGCACTTTTTCCATTCTTAATAGGCTCCAAAGTTCTAGCAATGTCACCTCCTGTTGAAATATCTTCGATTTTAATTACTTCTGCTCCATTGTCGGCCAAGTACATTGTCGCAGCACTCGCATCATGCCCAACAGAAAAATCCAATACTGTCATTCCTTCCAATGCTCTCATTTGCTTTCTCCTTTCTAAGGCTCTCATTTGTTTTCTTCTTTCATCATTCTATTAACGCAATACTCATACCAAAACTCAGTTATTGTGTGAAAAATAAGAAAATCAATCCTTGAAACCGTTCCATTACTTACACATAAAAAAAAATAAACACCTTTATCCGGTGTCTATTCTTTATTTATTTCAAAATATATTAGATTGTATATACGTAATACTCGTTCCGTTTTCAGAACGAGCGTTACGTTTTCGGAACGGATTTAGTTTCGTTTTCAGAACATTTTATTTGTCGACGTTACAATATTTATGAATTAGTTTATGTGCTTTTGTCGAGGAAATCTGTAGGTTTTTCGCTACCTTCCGACAAGTTTTATATTTTGCATACGCTTCTACAATAAGTTTCTTTTCTAACTCGGCTTTCTTTTCCTCCAAGGAAATTACACCGGTAAAAGAATCCTCTTCAATGTGTTTATCACTTGTCTGTACCTCGGTTTTCCCTTCAATAAAAGCTACATCTTTTGGAAGAACAACAGCTGAATCAACTGTTATTGCAATTCGTTCCATAAAATTTTTCAACTGTCTAACATTGCCCGGCCAATCATAATTGCAAAGTATATCATATGTCTCAGGAGCAAGCGATTTTTGAAAATTAAACTTCTTACAACAGCTATCAAAGAACACTTTTGACATTATCCTAATGTCGCCATCTCTTTCTTTTAATTCTGGAATACATATTTCTATAACACTTAATCGCCAATACAAATCTTCTCTAAACCTTCCCTCGTGGCACTCTACATATAAATCTCTATTTGTTGCAGTAATAACGCGTACAGCGCTTTTAATTTCTTTTCTCCCCCCGACTTGCATGTATGTCTTATTTTGCATAAAGCCTAAAATTTTAGGTTGCAGTTCCAAAGGCAGTTCTCCAATCTCATCTAAAAAAAGAGTTCCACCTTCTGCCGCCGCAATCAATCCGGCCTTTCCTTTCGGGTTCGAACCTGAAAAAGTATAAGGCGCATAACCAAAAAGCTCAGATTCTATCAAATTGGCCGGTATTGCAGCACAGTTAATCATTACAAATGGTGCGTCTTTTCTCTCGCTATTATCATGTATGTACTTTGCAACCACATTTTTACCAGTACCAGTTTTTCCTGTCAGTAAAACCATTGTGTCTAGCATGGCTATTCTCTTCGCATTATCTAAAATAGCAAGCATTTTAGGTGAATTAGTAACAATATCGCCCTCAAATTCACTGATTGTCTCTGCCTTAGAATTCATGCCTAAATAACCAATATCAATACTGTAAGACTTTTCTCTAGACAAGCACACGACCATTTGCACATCCCTATTTTCATCTAAAACAGGACATAAGGTTGTCAGTATTTTTTTACCACTATAAAAAGCTTTCTGTTCAATAGTAAAACGTTTTTTTTCTTTGTATACATCCATTAACACTGAAGGAGACCAAAGTTCAAATCCTCCATTAATTTCAACGTTTTTCTTCCCATACATCTCTTCTAGAGATAAACCATAAAGTTCTTCAGATGCACGGTTCATATAAATTAAACGTGTATCACGTCCAGTTACATAAACACCTTCATTTATATTCTCCAGAATTTCAAATAATTCATAATCAGACAAATTACACGTCTTAAGATGATTCATAATAAAGTCACTTGCTATGTTCATCTAGACCTCCTTATAGAATCGATTACAATTTGCAAAAACACTCAATTGATATTATTCTACGCTTAACGAACTTATACCTTTGACAATAATAAAAAAACTCCCTCATACATAAGTACGAAGGAGTTTTCACTTTTATTGATTTCCCAAGTATATTACTCAACTACATCTAGTAATATGAGTTGATAATCCTTTACTTGATCATTATCATGGTCTTCTAATAAACTATTCATGTTTAATGTTCCTGTTCCAAATACATATTGATCAAAGTAATCTGTATAGTCTATTCCGGTTACCTCTTTAACCGTTTTTATAAAACGATCTTTTGACATGTCACCACTTTTGTTAACGGATGCCTTATGAAATTCTTTTATGACATTATCTAAAGAATACGCATTGTCCGTATCATTTTTGATTTGAATATCCAGTCCAAACCATATAACTGCACCTGCATTGTAAGTAACCATATAACCACCACGATCAGACGCTTCAACATAAGACAAATCACTAAACTTAATCTTTTGGCTTGAATAGTCCTTACATAGATACTCTAAATAATTTACATTATGATGTGTTACGTCATATAGATTGTTTTTAGTATTCAATATTGATTTTGCTTCATAATATCTGTTGAGACCCTCACCAAGTAACTCTCTTAGATCACCATTCCAATTCCATCCATAAGCAAAACCATTCCATCTATGAAACATTTGATGTGCCATTCTTTCTAAGCTAAAATCGTTATACCCAATCCCGAGCCCTTGACTAGAAGACCACTCGCCCGCTTGAATTGACTTTCCGTCTGGTGCCGGTGTAGTCAGTATGACCATATATTTATCTGAAATTGAGTCATCAAATAGTTTTGTGAAATATTCAACCAAAGTGAATACATTAAATATACCACTTCTCTTTTTATCAGTTGACCAATCTGCAGGTATTACAACGGATACTTTCGTATCTCCAATAACTTTGTTAACACTTTGATAATTTCCAAATGCAAAACTTGCTCTACGATAATTGTTGATATAATCATATTCTTTTATATTCATATTTAGATTAGGATAGTAGAAGTCGTCAATTAAGTCCCAAGGTACAAAATGCTTTACATCTATTGGTGTCTCAAATTTCACCTTAACATTTTCAAGATTGTATTTATACTCATGTGTCGGAAAAGCGAAAACATTTTCACCTTTTAACATTGTATTTTCATCACCAATATAACCTTGATAAACATGCTGGTTATATTGTGGATGACGCGTATCTATTTCATACTCAATCGTAATACTCGAATAATCTTCCGTTTCGATATCTAGTAAAAAGCTATTACTATTCGTCCAAACGTACTCCAACTCATGTGTCTCATCCCCTAGAACTCTAATATGACTGACTTCTCCACCAAGCTGGTCACTAAAACTGAATCCCAATGATTCTGAGTTGTTATTCTCAACACTTAATTTCACCTTTGCTATGCCTGAAGAAAAATCATCTATAGTCACTATATATACTAAATCCATTTTCTGCTCAGCATACGCAAAGCTAGGATTCACGCAGAAACTTGTTAGCATTGAAACAACCACAACCAATGTCCATATATATTTTTTCACTCTAATTCTCACTCCGTTCAGTATTTCAGCCTAAATAAACTTAGATGATGCTATTTGCCGTCTATTAAAAGATAAGATTCGATCAGACTACTTGCTAAAGCTTTTGCAGAATCTATAAATTCTATGCCGTTGCTCTTACTCTCAATAACAACATTTAAATCTGTACAGGCCACAATAATTTTTTCCACGCCTGCCTTTTTAACTTGAGATATTAACATGTTCCACATATCTATTGTTTCTTCTAAATCATCATTATTCTTAATTCTAAGAATGATTTCATTAATGTTTTTTTGCCAAGAATCTTTAAATACATACTCACAATTTTTTGACTCAATACCACCCTGATACAGATTAGATTTCATAGTCATTTCAGTGGCAAATACACTCACTTTTAGACCAGATTCTACGCCTTTTATTGTTTCATTTACTATGTTTAGTACTGGTACTGTGATATTTTCAGTTATGTATTCAAAATAGTTATGAGCACTATTACATGGTATGCCAATGAGGTCTACACCACAATTTTGAAGTCTTTTAATGCCTTCTTTTATTGATTGCCTTAACTCATCTTCATTCGTTTCTTTATCAATATAAAAAGGTGTTGGCAGCGAGTAAATCATAATATGAGGATAATCAATATCATATTTTGCTCCATACTGCTCCTGGCATTGATCTAACATCAATTCAGTAAATGGGCTCGTTGATCTCGGACCCATTCCCGCTAGTATACCTATAGTCGTTCGTTTCATTTATGTACACCTTCCTAGCTTGAGTCTTTTCACCTTTTCACCTATTGTTCCTGCAGTTCCAAATGAGTCTGCTTTTTATAACTACTATGTTATATTCTACCATGCCAGAAATGTAAGAACACCCCTCTGGGTTAAATCAAAGGGGCGTTTGGGGAATTGCTGTGTTTATATATAGTAAAAAGGGAAAATGAATAATTGTTATGCTAACATAAAATTCAATTCATTAAAAATCTCTTCAATATTTTCGTTTGAATCATTTGCGCACAAACATATATCTA
>Ga0070725_10000651_pt1 | contig 22587 bp, 25 predicted proteins | sample tdDd002_FD_69781 | JGI IMG/M metagenome (GOLD analysis project Ga0070725, IMG submission 69781) | Marine sediment microbial communities from the Atlantic coast under amendment with organic carbon and nitrate - tdDd00.2 | ecosystem: Environmental > Aquatic > Marine > Coastal > Sediment | place... | reverse complement strand
CCCCTTTTCCGATTTGGCCAGTGTTTATATCCAGTCGTTCGAAGTCTTTGATTTTCATCTGTGGCTCACTGTGGTTCTAAGTGGTTAAAAATCGACTACCGTCGTTTTCTATGAGACGTGTTACAGGGACGTCTCCGGGCTTCGCCCGCTCCCTGCCGCTCCTCGCCATCGTCGCGGCCGTCCGCGGGCTACGCCTCCCCTTTGACTTTCTGAAGCGGGTTGATCGCCTCCAGGGGCGAGGTGTCCGACTCGATGTTGGGCCTGGGGTCCGGTGCCTGGATGCGGATTCGCTGGCAGTAGATGTCCTGGACCTTTTGGCCGTTCCACCAGAGCTGTGCATGACAGGGGCGCAGGTAGAGGATGCGGTAGCCGAAGTGGAACAGGTCTTTCTGCGTTATTGAGAAGTCGCCCTGGCGATCCTGGCCATGGAACAGGTAGGCGCGGTTGAAATTGCCGGCGATTCTGAGTGCGGCATCCTGGAAGGGATGCTTTGTGGTTTGGTTGGCTAGGCGACCGCCGTTCTCAGCACCAGCTTGAGGATCGCGGACATTACCACCATCAGACAGAGCATCAGGGCCAGCCGCATCGATACTCTGAATATTCGCCGGATCAACCGCATCAAACGTTCTTTCCCTTTCGAAGATGCCGACCGCAAGGTAGGCAAACACCAGTAGAGAAAGGACTGACAGCGAAAGATAACCCACAACGCGTTTATCTTTAAAAACGCTCTGGGGGCCTTGATTGGACTGATGGTCGCCGGTCTTTGTGCTCTGGTAGGTGGCGAAGATCGTCGGGTCCGATTTGTATTCTTTCGGGACTCCGTATGCATGGGTTTTGGCTTTACCATTGTTCTCTGGGTCATGTTCGACTTCCCTCCATTTGCCCTTTTTCCAGGGCAGTAATTCGCCCATGGAGTAATGACGGAAGGCCACCTGGGCGGCCTGTCGGATGTCCATATGGACCTTGGATATGTTCGGGGTGCACAGGAAGACGTCCCAGTTGTAGTGCCGGTGCATGTCGTAGGCTTCGAACATGTCGGCGGGGCGTTCGTCCTGTTTCGCCTGGTCAGCGCCACCGGGGTAATCGAGGTTTTCCGGTTTGAAGTCTTTGCGTTTGGCCGGATAAATGGCCTGGGCTTCGTCGATGATGACCATGGCGCCCTGTGGGGCCCAGTGGAACCACCTTGCCATGTACGCTTTCTCGTCCCTGCCCTCGGTGTTGACGTTGAGAATGGCGGCTTCTTCCGGGAGGGTTTCGTTTAAGGCTTCCTCTACTTTTTCCAGGGAATCGAAACCGCGAATGTTGGTGACCACCGTGCGCCCTTCTTTGAGGGCGGGGATGGCGTGGCGCTGGAGGACGCCGAAGGATTTGTAAGAGCCTGGGTGGCCGTGGTGGATGACGATGCTCATGGGGTGCTACTCCTTAGCCGATGACGTCCATGACGTAGCGGGTGACTCTGGCATTGATGATCATGTTGAAAGCCTCCGGAAGCTTGAGGTAGGTGGCGACACCCAACACCTGGGAATCGAGTTGCCCCCAGTAGGTTTCGATGGTGTCGGAGACGTTGAGCTGGCTGAGGACTTCCTGGGCGACTTCCCAGCTGTAACCAATGAAGGCGATCTTGGCTTTGGTGGCGGATATGACGATCCAGGCACCGGCCTTGACCATCCAGTCGTCGATCAGGGCCGGGATGCTGTTGAAGAACTGCCAGATGGCATCGAAGAAGGTGGCGATGAATTCCATGGTGTTACCCCTTTCCAGCGAAGAGAATGCCGGCGCTGATGAACGCGGCACAGAACAGGACGATGGCCCCGAGGATGTCGAGGCCGGCTAAGAAGCGGTTGAGGGAGAAGTTCACGTCCACGCCCATGATGGTTTTGGTGTTGTCGTCGACGGCACCGCCGCCGGTGAGGTTGGCGCTGAACATGGCCTGCACTTCGTTTTTGATTTCAGTGATCTTGGCCTGGTAATCGGCCATGACCTGGTTGTAGTCGTCTTCCGGATCGGTCAGTTCGGTGTCGATGGGATCACCGCTCCAGGTGACGGGTGGATCTTGTTCTTCACCATCGCCACCGTCGCCGTTTCCGTTTCCACCTCCACCACCGCCGGGGATGTTGCCGATGGCGTCTGTGATCGCGGAGGTGCCGTCTTTGATGCTTTTGCCCAGGCCTTTGAGGGTTTCGTCGATGTTCTTGGTGTTGGTGTTGCCCCGATCGAGCTTTTTCTTGATGTCCTGGAGCTGGCCGGCCATGCCGTTGGTGTCGGCGTCGCCATCTCCGTCGGAATCGCCGTCGCTGGTGTCGTCATTGCTGTCGCCGTTGGGGTTGTTGGTAGAGCTGACGGGCAGGCAGCTGTGGCCACCCCATTCGTCGACGACCAGGACGTCACTGCCGGAGCACTGGGGCGGGTTGTATTCGTTCGGGACACAGCCCTGGACGGTGGTGTTGCCTTTCTGGATGAGGCCGAAGGTGCTGTCCGCCGGGCAGTTGTTCTGTGGGTTGCCGCAGATGGGGCTGGCGTTGTCGCCGGAACCAATGGAGCCGACGTACTCGGGGTTGTCGGCGTTGCACTCGGGTTCGTTTTCGTCTTCGTCCGGGGCTTTTAGGCAGATGCCGTCCAGGGAACTGCCGGAGGGGCAGGTTTTTATGCACTGGGCACCTTCATCGGCGTAGGGGTCGAAGTTCTTTCCCTGCTCGGCACACACTTCTTTGTTGTCGGGGCCGGTGTAGTAATAAAGATGTTCGAAATAGCGCGTCGTGAACTGGGCTTGTCCAAGATGGGTGCCGGATCGATAGGGTGGAACGTTTTCAGAGGCAAAGAACTCGCACCGACCGTAATCACTTTCGCATCGGGGCAGCCAGTAGGATGAGAGGGCGTTTTCGTCACGAGCCGCGCAGCCCTGGGCCTGTTCGTAGGCACCGACCACTTCCTGAGACGACCTGTCGATCGGGCTGGCACCGCATTTTCGGTTGGAGCTGTAAATGTGCCAGTCGTCCGAGGGTGGTGCCGGGATGGCCTGGGCCATCTCGCTGGTAACGATCAGGAGCAGGCTGAAAAGGATGAAGAATGCGCGCATGGTCGGTCCAAATGAAAAAGGGCCGGTAGTCCGGCCCTCTGGGTTTGCGTCAGTTGCCGTTGTATCCGAGGGCAAACATCGAGGCCCAGAGGGCCCCGATTAGGACACCGGTGAACATTACCGGCGCAGGATGCTGACGATCATGCCGAGGCCGGTCACGATGGCGACCAGGGCAATCACGCCAGTGACGGCGGTGGTGACGTTGGTGGAACCGTCGGTGAAGGCGTCGTTGATCGCGGTGCTGTGATCAACGGCAGCGGCGGTGCCTGCTGCGAAGCCTGCTACCAGGGCGGTGCCGATTTTGGCGCTGCGACGAGCCCAGACGCCGTTCTTTGCTTTCTTCATTTCGATTACTTGTGACATGGCTTTTTCTCCGGTTTGGTTTAAGTGACCTTTCGCATGACCTGGACAACCCGGCTTAGTCCGATTCCTATGGCCCAGAAGACCAGGGCCGAACCCATAACCAAGCCGATCATTTCAGGATCGGGCGAAAGGTATTCAGCAAACACCGTTTCGATGTCTTGTTGCTGAATCTCTTGAACCGTCCAGGTGCCGCCGTTGCAGGCCATGACTGCGTTGCCGTTGATGGTTTCGCTGGTCAGGGTGCCGGTGCATTGGTAGTTCTGGACGGTGTTTGACTGAGTCACGCATTTGCCCTCAGGCTGATGTTGGCGGGAAGGTGCAGCGGCAGTTTCATCCGTTGCACTTTCACCTGGTTAGCCTTCCGGGCTTTCCTGGAAGGCAGTTCGCAGTAACAGGCTTTGCAGGGCTGCTGGATCTTGCCGTTGCTGGTGTAGAAGAATTCGGAGTCTTCGGGCCAGTACTCGTTGCACTTGGTGCAGCGGCGTTCTGTGCCCAGTTCGGTGCTGATGACTCGTTTAACCATGTTGGTGATCTCCTTTTCCGGCAGCCTTGCGTGTCCTGGTTAGGCGGATTTTTTGATGGGTTCCTGGGGCTTGAGCTCCAGGGCCTTAAAGGTGATCTTGCCGCCCTGCCCGGCTTTCATTTGGGCTTTCACCGTGAACATGCTGGGCAGGTTGCCGGCGTGGTTGCGCAGCTGGTCGATGTGTTTCCAGTCGCAGGCGATTTTCATGACTTCGTTGCCGACGCGGTTGTCATCGTCTGCTTCGGCTGGGGAATAGGCCCACAGGGAACCGCCTCGGTTGCCGTCGATGTCGTAGCGGGTGGCGCCGATGATCATGAGGTTCAGGTAGTTTTCCATTGCGTGTGTCCTCTGGTTTTGGTTTCGGGTGTTGCTATTGCTTGGGTTGCTATTGGCCTTCCATTTCCAGGGAGGAAATCAGGAAGGGTGTTGAATCTGGTTTGCGACCCCTTCGGGGCGGGCTCTACTCGCGTTACTCCTGGCTACTAAGGTGGCCACCCTTACGGGTAACGATCCCTGTCGCCTGCCGCACTCCGTTTGCCGCCTGTGCTCATGGTTCGGAATCAAGGGGCGGCCGTCCTCCCCCGACATCCTCACCACTCCGGATGCGCACTGTGGACCAGCCAGAGCCCGCCACAAGGCCAGGGGGCCTGCGGCCCTGGCGCTGCGCGCCAGCCTTGTAACGGTCACTGTCCGGCCCCCTTTTCGTGCGCGAGTGGTGACGATGACGGGGGCGGACTCGAAGGCTTTTCAGGGTGATGGTCCTGAGTGCCAAAGGTCGGGCAGCCAGCCTCCAGCCATGCGGTCAGAACGGAGCCGCCGAGGGTCCAGAGGTCGGTGCCTCTCTGGATGGCTTCCTGCTGTAGCTGCAGGTAGATGGAGGACGGGGTGCAGACGTAGAAACGGCGGTCTTTGTCTTCCACCTGGTCTTTTCTGGGTGGGATATGGCTCATGGTTGCGTCTCCGTGACGGTGGGAAGATCCAGTTGGCCGCAGTCCCAGGCATCCCGCAGTTGAATAAGGCGGTCAAAGGCCGGGCTGTGATGGCCGCTGGCTTCCAGTTCGTGGATCAGGGCGTCGGTGAAGCCCGCCTTGCAGCGGGCCATGTAGTCGCACGGGTAGTCGGTGCGCACTTCCTGCAGGTGACTTAGCTGGTGCAGGAGATTGTCAAAAAGGCCTTCCAGGGCCTGGGCAGTGAGCGCAGAGGACGGACGAGGGCCCTGGAAGGCAAAACTGGCCGCATTGATGGCATTGGTTGCGTGGTGACGGTGTTTCATGCGGCAGTCCTCAGTGCGGTGCAGGCCTGCCCTACGGCCCATGCGTTGAAGTCGCGGGTGTCGTCCTGGAGGAAGAATTCAGCCCAGGTGATGGTGAGGTTGAGGCCGTACCAGTAGAGGTCGGAATCGACCCCCATATAAGAAGACACCATCTGGTGGATCTGGCTGATGCGCAGGGCGGCAAGCTCGTAGTCACCTGCTTCATGGGCTTCACAGGCTTGCTGGAAGCGCAGGCGAATGATTGTTTTCTTCTGTTTGCGAACATCTGGCGTCATTGCCAGTCCTCCTGGTCCAGGGCCTGCTGAGACAGGGCGGCGATGTTGACCATGCGCACCCGGCCGATTTTGAGTGAAGGCAGATGTCCTTTTTCTATCTGGCCCCTGACCTGCCCTTCCGTTAAGCCCGTGAGCTGGGCGTAGCGGTCCTGGGTCATGACAGGGGTTGCGATCAGAATGATTTGCTTTTGCTCGTCCACTGTTTTGCACTCTGCTACACTGAATTTCACATTTAGCTGCTCACCAACGAGCAGTTTACTGACCATAAGCAGAATATAAGCCTAAAAAAGCTCACAGTCAACATTATACTGTTAACTTTTTAAGCCTTTAACTGGTGATACTGAGAGATGGCTGAAGAGAACAAGTCAGAAGAGCAGCAAACTGTCGATGATACCGGCTTCACAGAGCGCCTGAGGAGCCTGATTGGAACAGGGTCGGCGAGGGCATTTGCACACAGGGCAGGCATGGGGGACAGCACCTTTAGGAATATTCTAAACGGCGCGCTGCCTCGATTGGACAGTTTACTGCGCATCGCAAACGCGGCTGGAGTATCAGTGGAGTGGCTTGCAACAGGAAAGGAACCAACGAAGTCAGATTCACAGTTTGAGGAGGAGTTTGCGCTTATTCCTGGCTATAACGTCCAGGTAGCAGCAGGGCATGGATCAATTGCCGGAGACGAAGCGCCAACCAGAGAATTAGCCTTCAGGAGGAAGTGGCTTAGGTTTCGGGGATTCAACGAGAACAACCTCGCACTCGTTTTTGCTAAAGGCGATTCCATGGAGCCAACGATCTCTGACAACGAGACGGTCATGGTCGATACGAGCGAAAAACAACTTAGAGACGGACATATCTATGTGATAAGGAACGGGGACCACTTATTAGTCAAACGCATTCAAACTTTATGGAATGACGGAGTTCAGCTACTAAGTGACAACAAAGAGTACCCACCACAAGAAATTCCTAGATCTGAACTGGAACTCTTAGAGGTGATAGGAAAGGTTGTCTGGGTTGGTAAGGATTTATAAATTGACTGGTTTTATATACTCGCTATTTTTGATGCTATTGGGGCTAAATATTGGTTTAGTAATCGCAAGTAATGGCATCACCAAAATTTCGATCTATTTTTTTATATTTTTAGTGCTAGCACTCACAGCAATTAAACAATACGACAAAATAAAATCCCCTATCAATAGCATAAAACAAAAATTAAGACCTATGGATGCCACAGAGAACCTAATGAGCACAAGGCTCTTTTGGCTTTCCATCATTGTTCCTTTGGCGTCTTCGGCTACATTAATTTTATTAAGTTCACATGATAGGGGGTTAAGCCCAGAGCTTTCGCCACATGCATTTAACACATTTATTGATCTTTTCAAGCTGCCGATTGCAATAGCCGGCCTATCAATACCCCTTGCGGCTCTAGTTGCTTCTCAACATCGTTCAATTCAGGCATCACGACAAATAAAATTGTCAACATCCCAAAATAATTTCAGCAACTACATAGATCATCGCCAGCTCTTTGATGATTTTTTTCGACGATCAAAGAAGGCCAACGCAAATATTGATAATGACTCCAAATGGATGGTTTACCAATTTCTATTTCCCGAATCTGCCAACGGTGACCTAAGCATTGGAGAATACTATTATACTTTTTTAAAGAAAAGCCAGAGGGCAACTCAAATTGCTTTAAACACAGCAAAAGATAGGCTGAATGAACAAACATTAATTTTTGATACTACGGAAATAAAATCAAACTTTGAAGATATCTATACATATCTAAAGTATGAAGCAGATATTTCAACCTACTCTCTCTCTGAACCTGACGATGACCCAATTCAATTCGCAATAGAACATTTAAACAGGATAGGTAGCTTAGTGCGCTCACTGACAGAGCTTGCATTTTTCTGCTCAAAAATACAGCAACACGAAAGATACGATGAAATAATTGAAAACATTGCGGAATTCAAATCTCACTGCAAAACTTTCCATGAAATTTACAAGCAAAAGAAGCAGCTAAAATTCTGCCTCAATCAAATAGAAGAACAAATTTCCCAGGGAAAGTCAGGGCAAGAATCTGTATCAACTTTATTAGAACATTCAGTAATAAAGAAGATAAGGAGTGCCCCGAAAAAAAGCGACATTGAGCGGGTAGAGCTTTTAGTGTCACACCATTTATCTGAAGGTAACAAGGAAACAATGAGAAAGTATCTACCGAAGAACCTAAAGGATCAGTTAAAAAACGTCTTGTAAACACCCAATTAGGAGAAAAGAAAGAACGGAGCGTTTCACTAGCAGTACATGTCAACCAGTCCTAAGCGTGAACTAATCAAAACCTCCAACCCTGATCGAGCATGAAGCCTTGGAGGTCTATACATCTAATCCCCAACTCCTTGCACAACGTAGGGATTCTGGCGGCATTGGGCTTAAAGGACTCTTGAGTGACAACTGTAGCCTCCTTTAATTGAGCGGCAGCAATTATAAAAGGGTCAGCTACCGGTGTACCTTTGAGGACCTGTTTACTCCTTATCAAATTACGATATTGACTATCTTGAAAAAACGCGGCAACAGCTACTAGCTCCTCAGGAGTAGGTTCTAAAAAAATAGACTTATTTTCTTCGATCCAATCGCTGAGGTGATTACTAGAGTTATTATTATCTAACTCCCGGTAAACCTCACGGCAAGAAACAACACTCCCGTCACCGACACACCCATCAAAGCCTTCCCACAAACTGGTAAAAACATCTGGGAAATAATGCCCAAGGACGATAAAAGAACTAGTATCAAAAATATACATCAACCATAAATCCTTTTAATAACATCCTCTTCAAGCCTGTCAATATTTGAAGCTTTTACATCTAAAAATTCAGCAAGCTGTCCTTTCGTAATGTTTCCAGACATATACTCGCCAAAAGTCAAAGATAGATACCCATCTCCTAAATATGAAATTTGGGTACTATAATAATTGCCAGTGGTTTTTCCAGCCTTTGATTTCGCCCTTCGGTGAGAGAGAAATTGCTCATTCCACTCTTTGACCTTAGAAACATAATAATCTTGGGAGATGTGACCAGTATCCAGGAAACGCCGAAGAACAACCTCGCGGCTTACACAATAATTTTCCGCTAGAACTTCAACAGACTCTGGCAACCAGCCAAGTGAGGCAGCGTCTCGGTTGAATTCAGCTGACGGGATTAAAACTTCGCTTGCGAAGCTATTGCACTGCACTTCAACAGAACGGTCTTCATTACTGAGACTGTCAATATATGAATCGTCTAAGACCGTCACACCACTAGTCATGTATAGTATATGACCAAGCTCATGAAATAGTGTGAATATCTGCCTTGAAAAAGAGGACGAATTGTTAATATAAATAATAGGGAATTCGTCATGAAGAAGGCAGAACCCCGAAATATCCAACTGCTTGAATGATCGCTTAAAAACATATATCCCAGCACGCTCAACAAGCTCTCTGAAATATTTAAAAGCCTTTTCCATGCCTTTTATTCTTCTTTGGTCTTCAACGTCAAATCCTAGATACTTCCGGCACATATCTGCCGCAACGCTCGGTTCAACAGACAGGTCAAGCCTGCAGTCTTTGAATACCTTTCTATCGGATGGATTTACACCTCCACACAATTCCTCAAGCGCCAGCTGTCGAGACGCAGCGTGTCGGATGGCATATCGAGTGTCAGAATGGAAGGAATCAAACTCGAAATCAGGCAGCGTCCGAAAAGAGGTTCTAATCTCTTCAGCGGGTGGTTCCGGGAAAAAAAAGACGGCCAAAGGCCTCTTGTACAGGTGGTAGGCGAGGCGCTCTAGTTGGATATAGGTCGGTGCACTCTCGCCGGCCTCCCATGACTCAATGTCAGCAGCAGTTTTTTTAAACTTTTTGGCAACATCTTCAGCGCTAAGTCCAGAGGACTCTCTAGCCCATAAAAGAATGGCAGGATTAACTATTCCCACAAGAGACGACATATTTATCCTGACGCGAATGAATCTTCACTTGACAATACTGGTTAACAACTGCAAAAAAATCAAAGCAGATCACCATAAAACCTGCGCACCCAGGCGGAAAGCGCAGAGGATCAGATGTTACAGCAGATCTCTCCCTGGAGTCACACCACTATGCAGGTGTCGCGCTTGCCAGGCATCCGTGCCGGCGGTGAGCCTTAGTCTTACTGACCAGATGGCTCAGGATCTATTGTGACAGTCTGAATAAAGGGAAAAAGAGTACAAATCCCAGAGCGACGTAAGAGATTACTTACACCTCTACTGACCTAACAGGCACTTTCGAGAATACTCAAGACTGACTTCCCTTCTCTCTCTTCTCCAGCGGGCCACATAATAGCCGCTTCCACCACGCCTAAGCAGTGAGTCGTAGTAATCTATCTCCTCCCTCAACCCTTGACAGTATTTCTCATGCTCAGCTTTCCCTTCAGCCTTGCGTTGCTCTTCAAGCTGCCGTTGTCTTCTTTCCTGTTGCTCCTGGTAGCTTGGATTCGAAGATGCCGAGGAAGATGAAGCCAGGTTTACTACATTGCTACTATCTCGCCCAGAAAAGCGCTCATAGCGGGCACATGCAGCATCCCGGTATTGCTTGCTCTGAGAACTGCGATCTTTTCGATACTCAGCATTCCAGAAACGGCACATTTCGAGACTAGACCGAATAGCAGATAAATTTCGCTTTCTCTCTTGGGAAGGCTGGGAGGCACTGTTCGAGGGAGATTCCTGGAAAGTTGACGTCGCGGAACGTGGCGTAACCGTCATGGGCTTCATATCGGACAATCTTTTCTGTGTAAAACTGTCCTGAGAAACCTGATCTTCGACGTTATTCCTAGGGGCTCCGAAAGCGGGGATCAATAGGGAATGTAACCCCATTTCATAAAGCATCATCTGTCCGTGATCGGACTGGAGGTAGTAGTAAGCACCAGACAAGAGCGCGATAGTCAGCAAGTTAGCAACGAGTACAGCGAAAACAGTCCCTGTAAATCTCACAATCAGCTCCTTTGATCCTGTAAAACCACATCGAGTTCATGAGCATACTAGCGACTTTAAGGAAAAGGTGGGAGGAAGTTTCGGTAACGAAAGGTGTCAACAAAGTGTCCACGCCGCTGTGATTTCTTGTGGTGTTGAGTGGTCTTCCGTTTTTACAAGCGCCTGTTTTAAAGGAAATAGTGGATTACTGTGTTCCTGAGAAAGCCTGCGGCATCGGGTTCAATTCCCGCCGTCTCCACCAAACAACCGAAAGGCCTCGTCCCACGACGAGGCCTTTTTTTGTGCCCGGCCAGAGTGGTCTAAACTGGTTCCCTCAACGAAGATTACCCCCACACCCAAACATTCATTCTGTTTACAAGACGGAAGAGGGATTACGTATGCCTACCATGCTGACTCGCATTACCGGCCTGACCGCCGGCGTTCTGTTTGCGGCCGCCGCGCAGGCAGAGGCTCCGATGGTAAAAGAGCAGGCCCCGGGTTATTACCGCACCATGCTCGGCAACTTCGAAATCACCGCGCTGTCCGATGGCACCGTGAAGCTGCCGGTGGACAAACTGTTGCTGAACACCACCGAAGAACACGTGCATAACACCCTGGCGGACAACTTCCTCTCTGCCCCACTCGACACGTCCGTTAACGGCTATCTGATCAACACCGGCAACCATCTGGTACTGGTGGACACCGGTGCTGGCAGTCTTTTTGGCCCGACTCTCGGAAAACTGGTTGAACATCTGAAAGCGTCCGGTTACGAGCCCGCAGATGTCGACGAGATCTACATCACGCACATGCATCCGGACCATGTTGGCGGTTTGGTGTCAGACGGTGAGATTGTGTTCCCGAATGCCATTGTTCGTGCCAGCGTGGAGGACCAGAATTTCTGGCTGAACGAAGACAACCTGAAGGCCGCTGACGAAGGTTCCAAGGGCTTTTTCAAAGGCGCGATGGCCTCTTTGAACCCGTATGTCGAGTCCGGCCAGTTCAAGCCATTCGACAAAGACCAGGAGTTGGTGCCGGGTATTTCTGCAGTGTCCGCCAGCGGGCACACCCCGGGCCACAGCCTTTACAAGGTGGAAAGCGGGGACAACACGCTGATGCTTTGGGGCGACCTGATTCACGTGGCAGCGGTTCAGTTCCCGCAGCCGGACATTGCCATCCAGTTCGATGTAAACAGTGAACAGGCAGTGGAGTCCCGCGCACAGGCCTTTGCCGACGCCCAGGAAACCGGGTACTGGGTGGGCTCCGCCCACCTGTCTTTTCCCGGCCTGGGGCACCTGAAAAGCGCAGACAAGGGTTATGAATTCATTCCTGCCAACTATCAGGGTGGTGTCGGCGCTACTGAAACTGGCGAATGATGCCCCAATCCTGAAGACGAAGAAGCCGGAGCAACCCTCCGGCTTTTTTCATTCGCTTTTGCCAGATTTGCTACCGCCTGAAGACGTGCCAAAGAACAAGCCTCTGGGTCATCTTCAGTTTCTGACAGCCCAGCACATGCAGCCACGCAAACATACCGATTCACGATCGATGTAAAGGTGCCATCATCCAGCATCGACTGCAGCGCGCGATCAAAATCTGCCACAAATCCGGCTGCAACGGTGGCTTTGGAAAAAACAAAGTACGCGGGCTTGTTGGACACGACCAGGGAGCTGGGAATAACCGTTCCGGTCAGCCCCAGCTCCTGAATCTCATAGAGCCCGGTTAACTGACTGGCCACCACACCATCGACCCGATCCCGGGCCAGCATGAGCCATAGCGGCTCCCTGCGGGAGAGGTACTCGATGTTTTTGTCGTAGTCGGGATTCTGGATGAGGGCGCTGTACTCATCGCTGTAGGACACATGAATCTGGGCACCAAGCCTGAAACCCGATTCCAGCAGCTGCCGCAAGCCATTCAGCTCGAACCTGGACTCGTCAGATCGCCTAATAAACAGGATATTGGGCGATACCAGACCGACCACTTCGGAGTAATGGGCATACTCCTCTCGCTCCGGAGTCCGGTAAGCGCCGGAGAGCATATCCACATGCCCGTCACGCAACTCCCGAAGCGCCCTGGCCCATGGCATCTTCTGAAAGGAAAGCCCGCAATCCAGGCGTTCCATGGCCTCACGGACCAGGTCGGCATCAATGCCGACCACCTTACCCTCCTGAACCATGAAATACGGCGGATCATCGTCCCAGCGCAGGGTGATGTCGCAGTCGCCATAGCTTGGGGCGGAAAAACAGAGAATGAACGCGAACAACAAAGCAGGTCTGCACAGTGCGGGCGTCAAAAAACGCGAGTGCAACAACTTTGAGAACGGCAACCCGTTGCTCTTGCCTGGATACATCTTTGATGCCGTCGACGAAGGAAGGTCTAATTAATATAGACTAATTGATCAGGCACTCAATATTCTGAGTAGCAACGCCCGGGCTAACTCCCTGTCATCTTGTGTTCATGCACTCGTTGCGCAATCAAGGTAGTGTCTGCAAAACCTGTTCAACAGGAGACCACGAGCACCACCATGAACCAGCCAGACGATCCGGCCAGCCTGACAGAACTTCTGGAACGCCTTCGCGCAAACACCGAGGGTCAGGTTCAGGTGTCTGTGGGCGATGTACTGGCAGCTGTTGGTGAACGTTCCTTCGGGCCGATGGTTTTGATCGCCGGCGTAATCACCCTGGCCCCGCTGATAGGTGATATTCCGGGAGTACCGACGCTGCTTGGTCTTATGGTGCTACTCACCCTGGGGCAACTGATTTTCCAGCGCCACTCGATCTGGATTCCCTCAAAGCTGGCGCGCCGGAACATCGAAAGAGAAAAGCTTGCCAGGGGGCTGGACTGGATGAACAAGCCCGCCCGGTTTGTGGATCGATGGACAAAACAAAGGCTGCTCTGGCTGGTTCGCGGGCCGGGGCAATACGTTATCGCCATCATCTGTATGGTTGTGGCCGCTGCCATGCCACTGATGGAGGTGATTCCATTCAGCGCCAACGGTGCCGGAATCGCCCTGATGGCGTTTGGCCTGGCTATCGTGGCGCGGGACGGTCTGCTTGCCCTGGTGGCAATCCTGGCGACCGGCGGCACCGCCTGGTTCATCCTGAATAACCTCCCCTGGTAGGCAGCACTTCCGGCAGGGATCGCCAGAGACCTGTGCTACTGTTGAGCCTCAGCCACAAGGGATACAAACATGACCATTCTTATCACGGGCGCCAATCGCGGCATCGGCAAGGGCCTGGCCGATGAGTGGAGAGAGGCGGGCGAGCATGTCATCGGTACGGCCCGCAGCGAACCGGGCATGGAGGTGCTGGATGTCGCCGACCCCGCCAGCGTGACCGCGCTGGGCGAGCGCCTCGAAAATCAACCGATCTCAACCCTGGTCTGTAACGCCGGCATTCTGCTTGATCGCCATGAACAGCTGGAAGGCGGCTATCCGCCAGAACTCTGGGCGGAGCACTTCCAGGTCAATGTGACCGGCGTATTCCTCACCATACAGGCGCTGCTACCCAATCTCAGACTGGCATTGGCCGGGGTCGGCACCCCGAAAATCGCCATCATATCCAGCAAGCTTGGATCCCAGGCTTCTGCCGGTGGCGGCCGGTACATATATCGTGCCTCAAAAGCGGCGGCGCTCAATCTCGGGCGAAATCTGGCCGTGGACCTGCGTGAGCAGGGCATAGCCGTGGGCATCTACCACCCGGGCTGGGTGGCCACGGACATGGGCGGTAGCGACGCCGAGGTATCGGTTGAACAATCGGTTGATGGCCTCAGGCGGCAGATTGATAGCCTCACCCTCGCCGAAACCGGCTGCTTCAAGGCCTGGGACGGCAAGGACATGGCGTTCTGAGGGCACACTGGTATGGCAACACAAGGCCTCGCGCGGAGTGTTTCTGTCACCATTTGAAACAATCCTTCTGAATCCCGATTCACGGTAAAGCTGCTACTATTGCTACATACCTCAGGCTTATGGGCTTGGCAGCATCCGCCAGACAGCCTGCTGAATCCAATTCTTGAAAAGCTCCTGTGTCAGGGGCTTTTGCGTTTGAAAGGACCCGGTTGTATGTCCAGCAAAGCGAAGCAGACCCAGAAACTTCTGCTGTTCCGGCTTTCCGGCGAGCGTCTGTTCGGGATCGGAACCCTGAAGATCCGGGAAATCCTGCCTTTCATGCGGCTGACGAAACTGCCCCACAGCCATCACGCCGTCATCGGCACGGCCACCTTCCGGGGTTCCGCCGTTCCGGTGATCGATATGGCTGCCGCGGTCGGCTATCCGCCGCTGACGCAGGAAGAACGGGAAAAAGCCTCGATTATTGTCACGGATATCCAGCGCCAGGAGATCGGTTTTCTGGTGCGCAGCGTGCAACAGATCATCGAGACTGACTGGAAATCGGTGATGCCGCCACCCAAAGCCCTGGGCAGCAAGGCGTTTATCACAGGTCTGCTGGACGTGGATGGCGATATCATCCAGCTGCTGGATGTGGAATTGCTGTTGGCGAAGGTGTATCCGGAATCACTGGACACCCAGGAGGTCGTTCTCACGGATGTGCAGAGTGAGACGCTCAAGTCCCTGAACATTCTGATGGTCGACGATTCCCAGGTGGCCCGTAAGCAACTCTCGGACGTGCTGGACAGCAAGGACATCCCCTACCAGGTGACGTCCAACGGTGATGACGCGCTGCAGATTCTGCTGCGCGACCATGAACTGGGCCGGCCCACGGACATTCTGGTCAGCGATATCGAAATGCCGGGGCTCGATGGGTACGAGCTGGCGTTCAATGTGCGGGACAATTCAGCGCTGAAGCAGCCTTACATCATCCTGCATACATCACTGAACAGTGAGATGAGCCTGAGCTATGCCAATCAGGTGGGCGCCAACGAAGCGCTGACGAAATTCGATGCCGAGGAGCTGCTTCAGGCCATGCTGCGAGGCGCCGAGCAGGCCCGCTAAAGCCTGAGCTGCTCGATAAATTCGTCCGCGTCAGCGCGCATCTCAGCCAGCCTCTGCTGCCACTCCTCCCGGTGACGGTTCAGCGTTTCCTCACTCAGGCGCGTGAAGCGTTCGCCGGTTTCGGCCACGGTGCGGCTGGCATTGGCGATCGATTCCATGGTGGGATCGTTCAGCTCATCGGCCTGGCGATCCAGATCCCGGGCAGCCTGCTCCAGAATCACCCGGTCCTCTTCCGGTGTCGACTCACTGTCTTTCAGGGCGTCTTCCACCGAGCGCTCAAGCGCCCGCATGGCTTCCTGCAACTTCTTGCCGAACGCCTCCATGGCGCCCTCTGCCTCACGGCCGATTTCCTCGGAGTAGGCTTCCAGATCCCGCGCCAGCTGCTCCATCTGCTGCTCAAAGTCATCCGAAGACGATGAGAAACGGGCGCTGAGCTCGTCACCGAGCCGGCTGAGCTCGCCCATGATGCTGCTGAACGGGGAAGGATTAAGGATGGCCTCGCCAGTACGGTCGTAATCCACCAGCCACTGATCCTGGAACCGTACGAGATAGGTGACCAGCTCCAGCCGCTCACCTTCGGTTCCGGCTTCGGCCGGCAGGCGGGTCACGATAGTGGCTTCGCGATCTTCAATGACGACCCGGCCGAAGGATGGCACGGCGTCGGTCCAGCTGCGCTTGTAACCATCGAACGCGGCGGATTCCGCCAGGGTGGAGTATTCCATCACGTCACCGGCGTCGTTCTCGGCCATGGCCTGCCAGAAGGCCGCCGCCACTTCCTGGGGTGTCTCGGGGTTGCTACAACCGGCGAGCAACGTCAGTGTCGCGACGGCCACCAGGCCGCGAAAAAAGGAACGGATCATTGCAGTGCTACCTCGGGCTCATCATCCATTGACGCATAATACACCCCTCAGAGTTTGCAGGTCAGTTCCGCCAGCTCCTCATCAAACACCCGTCTGTTTTCACTGTAATCCACGGGCACGTCCACCACATGAACACCGCCTTCAGCCAGGGCACCTTCCAAGGTCGGCCGCAGGTCCTCCGTGCGGGTCACGCGGTGACCCTTGGCGCCGTAGGATTGGGCATAGGTGACAAAATCCGGGTTGCGGTAATCCAGGCCGAAATCGCTGTAGCCTTCCTGGCCCTGCTTCCACTTGATCATGCCGTAGGCACTGTCGTTGATAATCAGCACCACCAGGTTGAGGTTCAGTCGAACCGCCGTTTCCAGCTCCTGGCTGTTCATCATGAAGCCGCCGTCGCCACAGATCGCCATCACTTTCAGATCCGGATACAGCATGGAGGCCATCATGCCGCTGGGCAAGCCGGCGCCCATGGAGGCCAGGGCGTTGTCGAGCAGTACTGTATTGTTGTCGTAGGCGCGGTAATTGCGGGCAAACCAGAGTTTGTACATGCCGTTGTCGAGCGTGATGATACCGTCGTCGGGCATTACCTGGCGCACATCATGAACAATCCGTTGGGGGATCACCGGGAAACGATCGTCTTCAGCCCGCTCCTGCAGGTGCGCATCCACCGCCTCCTTCACCTCCATCAGGCGGGTGAAATCATGGTTGGCGCACTGGCCACAGTTCTCGGCCATGTATTCCACGCTGTTGGCGATATCCCCGACAACCTCGTGCTGGGGGAAGTACACCGGGTCCACGTCGGCCGCACTGAAGTTCACATGAATGACCTTCTTGCCGCCGGGGGTCATGAAGAAAGGTGGCTTTTCCACCACATCATGGCCCACGTTGATTACCAGGTCGGCGCGGTCGATTGCACAGTGAACGAAGTCCCCGGCCGACAGGGCAGCGTTGCCCAGGTAGCGCGGATGCCGCTCATCCACAACGCCCTTGCCCATCTGGGTGGTGAAGAATGGGATTCCGGTAACATTCACAAGATGCAGCAACGCCTGGGAAACCCGTTTCCGGTTGGCGCCGGCACCGATCATGATCAGCGGATGCCTGGCCTCGCGCAGCATTTCGCACGCCATCTCCAGGCTTTTCGGGCTGGCCGAGGGCCGCCGGGCATCACTGGGTTTGAAGATGTGGGTATCGGATTCGGGCGCCTCATCGGCGATGTCCTCTGGAAGCTCCAGATGCACGGCACCCGGGCGCTCTTCAGAGGCCAGGCGGAAAGCTTCCCGAACCTTGGCGGGGATGGTGTTGGCATTGCTGATTTGCCGGGTGTACTTGGTGAGCGGACGCATCAGGTCCACCACATCCAGAATCTGGAATAGCCCCTGCTTGGAGGACTTGATGGGTTTCTGGCCCGAGATCATCATCATGGGCATACCGCCCAGCTGGGCGTAGGCGGCGGCAGTCACGAAGTTGGTGGCGCCGGGCCCGAGCGTGGAAAGGCAGACTCCCACGCGCCCCGTCAGGCGGCCGTAGGTGGCAGCCATGAACCCGGCAGCCTGTTCATGGCGGTTGAGGACCAGCTGAATACTGGAGGTCCTCAAAGCCTCAAGGAAGGCAAGATTCTCCTCACCGGGCACCGCGAAAATGTATTCAACGCCTTCGTTTTCCAGCGCCCGGATAAACAACTCGGCCCCATTACGGGCCGGGGTCTGTTCGTTGGCCATGGCCTTCCTCTTGATCTGTGGATTCCGGGTGATCGGCAGGTTCCGGGATCAATCGGTTATGGGCGGCTCCGCCTGCAAAGCATCCGCCGGCACGCGATCCAGACCCCAACTGCGATACACACCCTCTGTTACGCGCCTAAGGGCATCCTCGTTCACTTCCGCAGGTTCCCCTCGCTCCAGGGGATCGTAATGGAAAATGTACAGTCGCGATGTGAACTGTTCGAAAGGCAGCGACGACTCGCCAAAACGCTCTCCGTTGCCAGAGGTACTGACTTTGACTCCATCGCCCCAGTTCTGGCCGCTGTCATTATTGGGATTGAAGAAATAAATCCGCATCTCGCCTTCCGGATCGAGCGCGGCCCGGAGAATGGTAATGGCGTGCCAGCCGATAAACCGGGCGGCACTGTCGGTCACTGCAATACCCGCGGGCTGCGGGTGGATCAGCGGCTGATTGCCGTTGTAGTAGGGGTGATAGCTGGCATAGAAATGCCGGATAAAGCCTTCCAGATCATGCAGCTTGCCAGTGGCCACATCCACGTTGATGGCAAATCCGCGCCCGGCAGACCAGCCGTGGAACTCCGGGTTCACCCATTTGTGGGGATCGCCCTGGCGGCCGACGCACAACCGGCCCATCTCCACATAAATGCGGTCCAGATGCGGCACTACAACCAGGGAGACAGGATCCAGATCGAGGGTAACCTCGGACGCGACACCGCCGACACTTCGTGCCGACGACACCGGCTGACCTTCAAAGTGAATGACGATTTCATTGTCTCGGGCAGCCCAGGCCACCATTTGCAAGAGATAATCCGGATCGTTATAGGCCCACATCGAAAGAGCACGGGCCGACTGGCAGGTAGGATTGTTGCCCTGCCCCACGCCCAAAGGCTGGCCCAACATGTTCAACACGCCCTGAATCAGCCAGGCATTGGGTTGCGGTTGGTAGCCATAGGCCAGTTCAAGTCGCTCCCGCGCATGGGGGCACAGAGAGAGCCGTGCCTGGCGCCACAGACCCGGCGCAACAGGAGGTTGATAAAGAATACCCCGCTCCAGCAATAGCGCCAGGCCGTAGATGCCCTGTGCCGTTTCCGGATAGATACCTTCTTTAATCAGGGTGTGGACCAGCTCCCGATAGCACATCAGGCAATCCCGGCCGGTACTGGACAGCCCCAGCGCCTCGCTCAGCAAGGTGTCCTGGTCCAACAGGATGAAACGTATGAACGAGGCATGGTAAGGCGAGACCAGGCCGGTATCGTGCATGGAACGCGCAAACCCGGTGGCCTCGTTCTGCAGGGCCTGGGCGTCCATGGTTTCCAGCCGCTGCTCGTAGACCACGGTTCCGGGGTCTTCACTGCAGGCCCGGGTGGGCCCATAGAGGCTGGAGATCAACCGGTCGGCACCGCGCCCGGCACTGCCCAGATCGGCCTGCGGATCGGCCCGGCAAAGGGCAATCTGGGTAATCATCTTGCGTACGTCCGATACCTGGATCGGTCGCTGTTCAAGGATGCGCCAGATCTCCTCGATCAGACTATCAATGACATGTTCGTAGCCGATGTGGTGGGCCACGTACTGCACAAGGTTCTGGCTGATCAGAGCTAGCTTGCCCTGCTCCCGCTCAGCCTCGCCGGTCATGCCAAACAGCAGGCCGAGGTTGATGGCAAGAACCTGGGTCAGATAGTGGTGGGCCTGTTCAGCCGACACCGAAGGGTGCAGATAGCTGCCCCGGGCGACGGCAAGCAGCCGCAATTCGCTGAAGGCCTCAATGACGACGGTATCGGCATTCTGGCTCTGCAGCGAATAGGTTGTTAGCGTGGGAAGGAGAATACCGGGTTCGGCCCAGTCGGTGCCGGCAAAGACACCCGCCAGCTCAAGGCGCTCGGCGCGCTCCTCGATGATCCGGCAGCCATCCGGCTGCAGCAGGACCCGGCGGGCAATATCCAGCACACGCGGCAGTTTGCCGGCCTTGGTAAAAGACCGGCTTTCTTCCAAAGCCTGAATGGCGTCATCCAGGCGTTGAGCCAGCTTGTCAATGTTTACAGCTGGCGCTGCGCTGCCCGATTGGTGATCGTTCAAACGATAATCCTCAGGGCCTGGCACCAAACCCGGTTGTTGTTAATGCTTCTCCTGATTATACATAGAAATCGAGGTCTTCCTGATGTTTCAGGAGGTCCCGCATGACATAGGGGTCTTCACCGAAGAAATACACCAGCCCCCAGTGGGTACCGAAAGCGGTACGCTTGGTGACCGTTTCTTCAAGCGGCGCAGTCAGCTCGTGAGACTCGAAATACTCGTGATTTTCGGTCTCCTCCGGAATTTCCAGCTTGCTGACAACCCGGCGGCGCGGATACACACCGAAACAACCGGCGTAACCCTTCGCATCCACCACTTCCTTCGGGAAGAAGGCCTTGATTTCCTCTTCCGTGGTCTTCGGGTCAAAGGCCAGGATCATGCCCTGATACGCGTTGAAACCATAGGCACGCTCAAGCAGCTCGAATACCTTGAAGCCCGGTGGACGATAGGCCACCTCGCCAAAGTACATGGTCCGGTCGCTGGTCACGAAGTACTCCGGGTGGATAAACCCGAATTCGATATCGAAGGTCTTGATCAGCTTCTCGATTTCGCCGCGAATCTGGTCGCGATACTTCTCCAGGTCCGGTGTTGCGGGCACAAATACCGAATAGCCCAGCGTCACGTACTCGGAAATGTTCAGGAAGGCGATCTTGCCGTTGTGAATCCAGGCCTCGACCGCAAACTCCCAGCCATCCAGGTGCGACTCCATCAAAACCGGGAATTCTTCTTCCGGGATGGTATCGACTTCATCCGGCGTACGGATCACCCGGTGGCCAAGGCAGCCGGCCTTATCAAAGGCCTTGAGGTGAATCGGATCGTTGGGGTCACCATCCAGTTTCAGCAGAGTCTGGTTAACCCGCTTGAGGAACCGGATAACATCACCCTTGTCGTGCGCTTCCTCGAAGATACCCACCCGGATACCACCGAGCTGGGCACGGCGTTTCATCAGGGCCTTGTCACGCAGCAGCATGGCCTGGCCGAACAAACGAGGCTTGTCCATCAACACTGAGTTAATGGCACCTGCCCACTCCACAGTCTCCTCAAACAACGGGATGGCAACGTCTACGCCCATCTCCTTGAGGGTCTGCGCAATTTCTACCGAACGGTCATTCAGGCGCTCAAAATTCCAGGGCACGTAGGGAATGTCATGCTCTTCGCAATAGGCTTCGGCCCAGTCCGGTGCCACGACAACATACCGACGATCGAATTTGTCGGCCGCTTCAACCGCATTCAGGCTCCAGCCCAGTAATGCAATATACCCTTTCTCAGGATTGTACTTTTGCTCACTCACAGGCTCTCTCCTTTCATAAGGGTTGACTTATAACCCTACGCATTAGCTGTGAAATCGCAAATTTCGCCCCCATTCGAAACGCAAAAAGCACTACGACAGCCGGGAGTGAATCCAGCAATCGCAGTGCCTTAGGCTTTCTTAGATCAATTGGGAATATCAGCCCAGTTTCAGGGTCGACAGGGTCCTCTCGCGAACTTTGGTGAGGAGTGCTTCGTCTTCCACCAGGGACTGGCCATAGGACGGAACAAGCTCTTTCATCCGTTCCTGCCACTCCGGCGTCTTGATCTTCTCCGGGAAACAGCGCTCGATCACGTTGATCATCGCATTGGCTGCAGTGGAGGCTCCGGGCGAAGCACCCAGCAGCGCCGCCAGCGTTCCATCTTTTGCCGCCACGATTTCGGTGCCGAACTCAAGCTTGCCACCGCCACCATCGACCTGCTTGATGATCTGGACGCGCTGGCCGGCCATGCGCAGCTGCCAATCCTCTTCCATGGCGTCCGGGAAGAAATTGCGCAGCGATGCGACCCGGTCACCGTGGGACTGGAACACTTCACCGATGAGATAGCGTGTCAGGTCCATGTTGCTCTTGCTCACCGAGAGCATGGGCTTCAGGTTGGTGGGCTTCACCGAACCAATCAGATCAAAGATCGAGCCCTGTTTCAGGAAGCGGGTGGTGAAACCGGCGAAGGGGCCGAACAGAAGGGCCGGCTCGCCATTAATGATGCGGGTGTCGAGGTGCGGTACTGACATGGGCGGTGCCCCGATCGGCGCCTTGCCGTATACCTTGGAGTTATGCTGCTTGACGATGTCGGGCTTGCCACACACCAGCCACTGACCGCTCACCGGGAAGCCACCGTAGCCACGGGCTTCATCGATACCGGATTTCTGCAGCAGCGGCAACGCGCCACCGCCGGCGCCGAGGAATACGAAGCCGGTCTCGAGCTTGGTCAGCTCGCCGGTCTTCTGGTTCTTGACGCGGATCTTCCATCGGCCGTTGTCCCGCTGGTCGATGTAGTGCACCGGTGAGCTGAGCATCAGCTCGAAATTCGGCTGGGTTTCCAGCCAGCTCACCATGCTGCGGGTAAGCGAGCCGAAATCCACATCGGAACCGTGCTTGATCCGGGTCGCGGCAACCCGCTGCATGGGGTCCCGGTTATTGACGATCAGCGGCATCCATTCCTCGAGATCCTTCGGGGACTCGGTGTATTCCATGTCGCGGAACAGG
>Ga0070725_10000648_pt1 | contig 22662 bp, 20 predicted proteins | sample tdDd002_FD_69781 | JGI IMG/M metagenome (GOLD analysis project Ga0070725, IMG submission 69781) | Marine sediment microbial communities from the Atlantic coast under amendment with organic carbon and nitrate - tdDd00.2 | ecosystem: Environmental > Aquatic > Marine > Coastal > Sediment | place... | reverse complement strand
GATTCTCCAAATAAACCAAGTTTAATAATCCGACTGTCCTGCCAAATATTATCCCATACAGTTTTGCCTGCCATAGGTCCCATTAACATCTCTCGCGATCGGTTTCCCTCAGCTTCTTCTGATTTATAATCGACACCTGCAAAAAGGGAACTCTTTTTAAACTGAAAACTTGCCTCAGTTCGGGCACCATAGTTCTTCGTTTTTGCAAGCGTAATCGCATTTACCTTCCTGGGATTCAAATCTTTTCCTAAATTGTCCATGGTATGATCAACAAAAGAGCCAAACATAGAGGTAGAGAGAGAAGTTAGTGACGCATTTTTGAAATTGATTTTGTGTTCAATATTCATCAACCAGGTATCATCCTCTCTCAAATCCATATTTAAAGCGGGAAAATCGACATCTTCTGCGTAATTATTATTGACTGCAACCTTAATACTTTGTCGTTCAGATAATTTAAAAACGGTACTCAGTCCTATATTCCGACGATTAAAGCTGGAAGGAATTTTATCTCCATTCCCATCTTCATAATCGCTCCCTTCGTTGTAAGCAGCAAACAGGCCTATATTATAAAATGTCCCTTTAATCCCTGCCAGAGCTTCCGTTCTGGATATATTCCCATTGCTCTCGTAACTTCCACTGGCACGTCCAAACACTTTAGTTGTATCTGTAAAACTCGCAGGTGAGGATTTAAAATGAATGCTACCCCCAAAAGCATTTCCAAAGCGAAGCGAATGAGGACCTCTAATGATTTCTACCTGATCGACCATTGCCAAGGGGATCTGACTGGCCGGAGGGTCCATCCGATTAGGACAAGCAGCTGTGGCACTCAATCCATTATCCATTACAATATTGATTTGATCGTATTTGAAACCACGCAAGACAGGATCGAATCCGTAACTCCCGCTTTTTCTAATTCCCCCAACAAAGGCATTCTGACTCAAAAAATCTCCCGCATCATGTGAGAGCTTATCACTATTGCTCACCTCAACAATATGACTCTTGGTCTTTCCATTGTTTCTTGCGATTACCGTTGCAGGCATAAGTGATATATATAACTTTCTCAAGTTTAGAACTCCAAACTTGATTGCTTCGGATAGCTGGTCAGAATCAAACTCAATTTTTCCATAATTGACATGAGATATCAATAAGCTCACATCAGGAATTGGCTTGATAGAAATGCTGCCATCTTTTGAAGAAACTCCACTCTGATTTTGATAGATATAATGTGCATCAGCAATAGCCTCTCCGGTTACTATGTTCTGTAACCTGATTGTTTTTTGTGCATATGCCTGTAAGCCAAACAAGAGCAAACAAGTCATAAGTATGTGTTTCATATGAATATAATTTTAAGACCATTACGTATTCAGGTACAAACTTTCCAATATACCTTACAACAAAGACATACAAGAATGTTACAGAATACAGTATTTAATAATAGGCTTCGATGTGAAACTTAGTTCAATACCTGTTTAAATAAGATGGGGTCTCTTACGAGGGGGATGGAATATATCAAAACACAACTGACTTGTATGCAGACGCTTTAGTCCTGATGAATGTTTTAATACAGGACTCAATATCGGCTTTAGTACATCGCTAGTGATATTCTGAATGAACATTTGAAATTCTTTCTCATTCACGAGCTTTTCTTTCGAAGAATTTTCTTCTTCGTGCTGCTGTATTTGCTTTTTCAGATGACATTGACCATTGCAATGCATCTCAGGTTTGTCTTTATTGATACAAATAGCAGCAAAAAAATCCTGGTTCAGCTTAAAATTCAAGCGAATCAAAACCAACTCAAAACTTTGTATCGAGAAAAGAATTATTAATAAATATGTGAGAGTCTTCTTCAATAGAAAAACGATTGTTTAAGTATTAAATATACAACGCTTTCTTTTGAACAAAAAAATAAAACTCACATTATACGAATAGAATTAATCAGTCTGGATATTGATAAATTCTATAAAGAAATGTATGAGGAAAGTTTCAAACTGAAAAATAAGCTACACGCCACCAAATTTCATTTTCAGATTGCGGTCATACATGATAATACTACCGGCAACCGAAACATTCACACTTAAGGGCGTATCAAACTTAACCAGATGGTGCGATTTATCAATGGCATTCTTTGTTAAACCATTATCCTCAGCGCCTAATAAATAGACACAACGTCGGGGATGTTCAAACTTCTCCAATTCAATAGCTGTTTCATCCAGCTCAACACCTACAAGTACAGCTCCTTTGGGTAAATGCTTATAAAAATCATCAAAGTTCTCGTAATGAAAATAAGGCATGGCTCCTACTGCCTTGTGCGTATCGCAAGCTTGCTTAGCGTAACGTTTTCCAACAGTAAAAATAAAACTGGCTCCCATATTCTGTGCCGAACGCCAAAGCACACCCAAATTTTCAGGTGTCTTTCCATTCTGTATACCTATGCCAAAAAATCCTTGTTCCAGAGTATCTATCATCGCTTTGTTCTATTTCAATATGGAGGCGCAAATATAAAGCTATTCATCGTTGACACAAATAATTTCATCCTTACTTTTCCTTGGTAAAATCAATGAAGGACTGGCAATGGAGAACCAGAATTACAGGGTACTAATGGCCGAATACACGACTGCAGATGGTAGTGGCGAGCTTGGTCAAACTGTTAGGGAAAGATATGGGCAACAAACAGTTGGGTGCTGACTTTGTGCCAAATGTTGCTCGAGGCTTGTGGGACGATCCATTACTAGATCCAAATATAATAACCTACGCAATAGACAAAACAAGAGATCCTGCACCATTTTCCGGAGGTCTTACTGCTGCCGAAACCACTGCAGCCATTGCAAGTCCAGTTTTACACATTAACAAATATCTTTTCTAAAAATATTTTGAGGATGAATAAAAACTGACAGAAACCATTTCTCATGTATACCTTAATCTACGCCTCAATTAATAATTGAGGCTAAGCTTTTAATCTCACGGAACAGAGATACTATATACCAGTCTAAGTTCGGTAATCAATCCATTCCTAAAATTGACATTTTTTTGAAACCTGTCATCTCCAGATCCAATTAGTGGCATACTAAAATCAACTTTCTGATCAGCTTCATACTGTGCGTAACTTCTGCTAAGTGTATGGCCAAATCGTCCTTCAACATATAGATTACCTCCAATTCGATATCTAGCAAACATTGTTAAATCGACGCTCTTGCGTTCGATATAATCTCCCTCATAATCAGAATCTCCCAATCTATAGGTAGTCATCAAGCCAGAATAAAAAATTCCTGCATTAAAGCGATCATTTATTTTGCACTTTATTTTTGAGTAAATCGGTAGCAAACCGCTAATTGACCAACGATTAGATATCTGCCAATCCAGATCTACCAAAGGGACCATATATGGACCAAAAAACTCCTGATTATACAATGCTCCAAAAGCCATCGTAAGTTTGTCGCTGAATTTCTTTTTGTACAAAACAATGCCCCCAAATTGGAAATGATTACCATTGATATTTTTAAAATCTGACATGAGTCTGGGTACAAATAATATTTGAATTTCACGATCACCTGAAAGTTTCTGAACCAATCCTGTCCGAAGAACAATTCCATGTATATTAGCTGGAGTGGCAATATCAATTGGCATTTTTTCATTGTCTGAAATATGCCAGTAAAAATAGTTCAAACTATTAAACCACATGCTTTTTTCAGAAAATTTGATTGGTGCTGCCAGGTTCACCATAGCACCATATTCTTTGGCTTTGCCATTATAAACAACATCGTAAGACTGTGGAAATCCAAATCGTCCGGATAAGGTAATTAAATCGAACGTTTTCTGAGCCGAAAGGGGTATATTCAGGCATATGCCTAAAATGATCAATATAATATATTTCATAGCCAGACTTATAAAGTATAAGAGCTTTTATATAAAAATACGCTTGAAAGATACTAATGTCAAGCTTATTACATTTTAAAACTATGTTACTGCTTTTTTGAGGATGTCATCACCTCCATATATCGAAATTCGGAATTCAACATTTTATTTCAGAAAAAAAAAGTATTCCTACCCATAAAAAAAAACCGCTACATGAATGCAGCGGTTTTCTTTGAGAATATAAGTTTTTAAGCGACTGAAACAGCTCCTAGGTAAACACTTTTAGCATCGTCCCTCCCATCATCAGAATGAAATTAAAAAAAGGATTAATCCAACCAGCCATTATTTTGGCGTTCGTGGCCAATCGTTGATTCATAACCATGACCTGGATATACATTTGTACTATCAGGCAGTATCATCAGCTTTGTTTTAATGCTGAAAATTTCCATATGGGTATATTTTGCGTCTTCTTCATCGGTACTGCCAGGTGTACTACCAATCCCTTCTTTTTGTAATGTATCACCAGTAATTAAGATGTCAGCAATATGTATGGCGATGCTTCCCGGACTATGTCCTGGGATATGATAGACTTTAAGCGTTTCGAATCCGGGTATGTTGGGAATCATATTTTCATTAAAAAAAGTGATCTGATTCTTATTTCTATATTTAGATGCTTCTTTGGTATGTGCATAAACATTAACCTGATATCGTTTTTGATAATGCGTATTCCCTCCAACATGATCGCCGTGTCCGTGTGTGTTGAATATGGCCTGTACCTTTAGCTCATTCTTGCTAATAAAATCCTCGATTTGTTGATCGACTTTCCCCGGATCCACGATAATGGCATCCTTTGTATCTGTATTGTATAAGACATAGCCATTCTGCCAGAAATCTTGACCATGAATAATATCAATCATTTGTATTTTATATTGATCCTTAGCAAAAGAACTCATCATAAAAATCAGGGTAAATAAACATGTAGCGAATATCTTCTTCATAGCTTTAAATGTATTACAGTTAAGATTAGTCTAAATAATTCGGCCAGATAAATATAGGCAAGAAATATCGAAAGATACAAAGAGCTAACTTTTAAAAATCACCTCATATTAATCAAAATTCACCTGACCATTGAACTGTAAAAGGAATTTAATGGTCTATAATATTTATACCCATTAAAAATTTAATTAACCCTCTAGAAATCAATTGACATTATAGAATACGTTTCAAAAAACCAGTATTTCACTAGTGATCCCGATATAAAATTGCAATAAAATAGGTATGTTTAGATCAAGAGAGTAACCGTCCCCACAAAGCCTATGACAATGCAAATTAACACACCTGGATCAAAATATAATTTCCCTGATACAACTGTAAGCAAATGGCAGAAGTTAATTGATTTACTAAGCAAAACATTTGACCTACCTGCAACTCTCATCATGGAATTAGATGGTGATAGCATTGAAGTGTTTGCCACAAGTAAGGTGGCAGAAAATCCTTTCAAACTTGGTGATCGTAACAAACTATACGGGCTATATTGCGAGGAGGTTGTTAACACAAGGCAAAGACTTTTAGTGGCTAATGCATTAAAAGATGAAGACTGGATGAATAATCCAGGTGCAAAACTCGGCATGATTGCTTATTTGGGCTTCCCAACCTACCTACCTGATGGAGAAATTTTTGGGACGATTTGTGTTTTAGACAAAAAGGGAAATGCCTTTTCGAAAGATATAGAAGAGCTACTTTTACAGATAAAGCAAATTATTGAATTAGATATTGCAAGTTTCCAGGCCTTTGAAAGTAAAAGCCTACTTTTAGAAGAGAAAGCCTTGGAACAGATGCGGATTGTTGATCAAACAAACGAATCATATCAAGATGTTAGTCTCGAATTAAAAAAAGAACAAGACTTACTAAATAATCTCAATAACAAGACAGAACAATTAAATCGGAAACTTCAAGAAAGTGAATTCAAATACACTTCTCTTTTTTCTAAACTAAATTCGGCTGTGGTGCTGTTTTCTCCAATATGTAGACCTGATGGAAAATTGATTGATGCCACTTACCTTGATATGAACCCTATGAATGAGAAACTAATAGGGATGAATAAAGAAAGTGTGTTGGGAAAAAATGTCATGACAGTTTTCCCGGAAACAGAACAAGCCTGGATTGAAACTTTTGAACCGGTTGTAAAGGAAGGGAAAACGATAAATGTTGAGCTATACGACACCCCCCTGAAGAAGCATTTTTCTATTAATGCATTTCCAATGGGTGATGGTTCTTTTTGTGTCATTTTTTTTGATATTTCAGAACAGGTCGCCTTAAAAGAGAAAATTGAAGAAAGGGAACTCAGATATAAATCTTTTTTCAATTCATTGGAAGCAGGCATTGTTATTTTTGACCCCATTTACAATAGTACAGGAAAATTAGAGGATTTAAAATATGTCGATATGAATCCTGTTAATGAAGCTATTATAAATTATAAAAAAGAAGATGTCATTGGTAAGATGCATTCCGATTTTTTTTCTGAGTCACATGATAGTTTTATAAAACATTTTCAAGAGGTTGTGTCTCTTAAAAAAGGGAAACGATTCGAGGACTTTTATCCATTTTTATCAAAATATTATTCAATAAACATTTTTCCTATCGATAAAGGACTCATTGCTTTTACCTGTTATGATATTACTGAAAGTGTACATGACAAACAAGAATTGGAAGCAAGTGAAAAGAGGCACAAAGACATTTTTGAAAACAGCAGTTCCATAATGGTTTTGATTGATCCGGAAAGCGGAGCATTTCTTGACGCAAATAAATCCGCTATAAACCATTTTGGCTATTCAAAGAAAGAGTTATTACAAATGGATCTTTTCCAGATCAACACCAGTAGTAAGGAGACAATAAAAAATCGCTTAGACTTTGCTCTTGAAAACAAGAGTTTGCATAGTGAATTTAAGCACCAACTCGCATCAGGGGAAATAAGGGATGTTGAAGTGTATACCGGATTAATTGAAGTGAAAGGAAAAACTGTTCTGCATTCAATTATACATGATATTACGGACAAAAAAAATGCATTTAAGGAAATATTTAAACTCTCCAAAGCGGTTGAGCAGAGCCCGGCATCCATTGTTATTACAGACACAAAAGGCATTATTGAATATACAAACCCGGGTAACTGTGAACTAACTGGTTATTCTGCTAAGGATTTAATAGGTACCCCCACGCAAATATTTAAATCAGGGAAACTATCAAAGCCCATTTATGAAGAGCTGTGGAACACCATATTATCAGGAAACAAGTGGGAAGGTGAGTTTTACAATCAGAAAAAAGATGGTCGTTTTTATTGGGAATATGTGAGCATTGCTCCCATTACAGATGACGCAGGTCTTCCAATCAACTTTATCAAGATTGGCAGGGATATCACAGATCAGAAAAGGATGGATTTGGAACTCAAAAAGTCCAAATTTAAGGCCGAGGAAAGCGATCGCTTAAAAACGGCTTTTCTGGCCAATTTAAGTCATGAAATCAGAACACCCTTAAATAGTATACTTGGATTTACCAATATAATGATTAATGAGGATACACCAGCAGAACTTAAAACTGACTATGGGAATTTCATACAAGAATCCGGTGATCAGCTTATGATAATAATAGACGATCTTGTGAAAATTTCTCAGATTGAAGCAGGAGAATTATATGTTAAACGGACAGAGTTTTTAATTAAAGATTTATTTAATGAAGTACTTCAATTTTACAAGCCTGAAATCGCTAACAAGGACTTGAAAATTAAAATTTCAAACACGCCTTGCATAGTCTGTCAAATTAGAAGTGATCGTAAAAAAATACGTCAGGTTTTGGACAATTTGATTAAGAATGCCATTAAGTTTACAGATAATGGTGAAATTACTCTTAGAGCCGAATACCACGAAACGCATTTATTAGTCTCATTGAAAGATACCGGAATTGGGATTTCAAAGCAAGATCATAAAGTGATTTTTGATCGCTTTAGACAAGTGGAAGATCATAGAACGAGACTCTTTGGAGGCAATGGTTTGGGTTTATCTATATCAAAAGAAATCGTGGAATTGTTGGGTGGTGAACTGTGGGTCGAATCTGAATTAGGGAAAGGATCGACATTTAGTTTTACAATCCCTCTGGAAAAAGCTACGATGACAAGATCTGCCAATTGACAGACAGGATGAAGAACCACCTTTTAGAAGAAACTTGAGGATATAACGGCATACAAAAGTTGATTTTGACTTGCATTTATACGCGTACAACGATTTTATTTTTTTGTTAAGTCAATTTTTCTTCTATTTGTAAGTATAATGTCCTCCTAAGCCCTAATTAGCATGACTAACCATTCTGTATTATACGAGACGATTCAAAAACAATTCATAGAAAAATGGACAAACTGTCCCGATCATTATCCGGAGTCAAAAAGACGTTTCTCCTATTTTGAAAAACGAATTTGGGAGGCCAGGTTTGATCGTTTCTTACAATACATCAAAACAGAATCGAACTTAGAGAAGCCAAACACCCCTGAAATACTAAAACAAGCCAGAATCTTCTTTGAAGAAAGCTTGTCTTATTCCAATGACCAACTGGATCTTATCTTTTCCAATGACATGTTGATGGCCACAAAAGATTTCATTCGTCAGGTTTGGAATTTTGATCATCAATTAGGTCATATTGAGATTTTTCAAGCCCTTAGGAATGTATGGATCATGTTGGGCTTACAATCTTTTTTTGGAAAGGAAGTCAAGGTCACCCCTTCTCTCCTGGCCTATAGCCTTCTCTACCCCTATACCGATAATTTGATTGATGATGCTTCTATCAGCAAAGAAGAAAAGCTGGATTTCAGCGATCGCTTCGCTCTTCGATTAGAAGGTAATCGAGTTGAGCCAACATCTGATCTCGAAGCTCAAATCTTCGAGCTGGTAGCCATGATTGAAAGCGAATACGAACGGGAACATTTTCCCGATGTCTACGCAAGCTTACTAGCCATTCACTCTGCGCAAACAAAAAGCCTGGACCTGGTAAGCAGTAAGCCTGTTCTATCTGAAGAAGAGACCTTTCAAGTTTGTATTGAAAAGGGTGCCACATCAGTCATTGCTGATGGCTATTTGGTTCTGGGAAACCTGGATGAAACACAATTCCATTTTCTTTATGAGTATGGAGCCTACCTACAAATTCTCGACGATCTTCAGGATGCTAAGGACGATTACAGGGAAGGCATCATGACCTGTTTCTCCAGAAAATTGCCATTTGGTATACTTGACAAACTGCTTTGTAAAACCTATTATTTAGGAAAATCATTCCATCAAAATATAGAGGGATGGTACCCAAATGAGACTTCTTTTCAGGGGCTCATTAAGCGAAGTTTTGGACTACTCTTTTTAGCCTCAATCTTTCAAAATCAGGACAATTTCAGCAAGGATTTTATTCGTACAACTGAAAAACATGCACCCTTCCGCTTTTCATTTCTTCATAAGAAAAAAAATGAACTTGATCCCTTTCGTGAGCTCCTTTTCAAGAAGATTGAAGCCTATAGAGAGCAGGCCTTTTCTTTGTAGACCTGAAAAGAAGTCCTCACACCTTTAAAATACCTGGCATAATCATTAGGCGCAAATATCCATTAGCTCTTCTAAAAGCGCCGTGTGTTTCTTTTTACTCAAGCTAAATACATTAAGCGAGTCCATATCTTTAAAAAGTTGGGAGCAGGTTACGATTCCCTGATTCATCAGGTAGTCTTTTTGCTTTTTGGTAAGTTGGTGCAATATGGTTAATGGGTATATTTTAAGATCCTCAATCACATACTTCAAGCCCTTGTCTTTTGGGTAGTCCCAGGCTAGCAGGCGCAAGCCACTACATTTGCCGTATTGGATAGAATCAGCTGAAAACCCTGTATTTGTCACCACCCATCCTACAAAGTTCAGCCCCTGATACTCTGGCAATTCCTTTCGTTTTTGAATGATGTCATTCACACGGGAACGCACATACAAAGGCACCTGAACGCTGACTTGCTTACCCTGATCTTTGTGGTATTTGCATTCAACCAGGTGCTGCATATTATCCCGGGTGGCAATCACATCCATTTCGTGTGTCACACAGTGGCCCTCAACCACCACGCCAACTTCAGTGGTATAGCCTTGCTTTTCGAATAATTGACCGATATAGTTTTCAAAGGGATAACCCGTAGGACCAAGTGCTATGATGGCTTGTTTTAGTTTATAGCGAATGGCTGCAGACGTTCTTTCACGTCGCAAAATTGAAAAGGCACGGGCATATATTTTTTTTGTTGTGACACCCTCATAAATCCAATCCTCGATATCAGCAACAATTTTCTTGATGATGACATTTTCGGCCCCGGCATTACGTAAGGATCGTTCCAGTTTATCTGTTACAAAGGCCTCATCTTCACCTGATGCCTTTTTGATAAGAATAAGCTTCTTTTTCTGTGAGCTGGTCTTGTCCATATGCTTGCTACTTATGAAGTTCTTCACTTCTGTTTGTATGAATCAGATTAAGCTGCCATTTTCAGCTTGTGCCTGAGTTCTTAGTAAAGCTAAATAATCTTCGGACATAATAGCCCTCTTATGTTTGCTAATTTGTTCTGATCAATATAAAAAAATTACCGCTTAAGAATGTTCTTTTAGACCTGACAGGTTTTAAAAACCTGTCAGGTCTGTTTGAGGAATTATTTCAGATCATCAACCAATAAACCATTTCGATCCATATCTTTAATCACAACATCGATAAATTCGTTGGCGAGGATGCCTTTGACCTTCTTTTTTGCAAACCAGATCAGAACGCCTGTCAGGGGTTTAAAAAGACCTGCCGACAAGGCCTTATTGTACCAGGCTTTCTTGCGTATCCGTTTTACGATCTCATTCTGTTTCTCTTCGGTATCGGGATCTTTTCTGTTTGTGATATTTTTTATCAGAACCGCAAAGCGTTTTTTAAGCTTGCCTTTAAGTCCCAGCAGATAGCTCAGTTTGATTTCCGGGAATTCAGTTTTATCTTCAGTAAAATCTGCTTTAAGTTTTACCGAATACTGATCCGTTGCCTCATCATGTACAACTCTTAAATCCGGTATCAAAGGCAGGTAATCCACAGCTTCAATTTCTGTTTTATAATCGTCTGCACAAGACAGATAACCATATTCCAAAATGGGATTATTAGCACTGACAGGCACACTGAAATGTTTTCTTAGAAATTGCTGACAGTTTCTACGCCCCAGCAAGAAATCATGCTTCCTGAAATCTTTTGAAAAAAAGCCTCCAAAACCTCCCAGCGAACCACAGGCAATATGGTTCTCTGTTTCGCGATTGGCAGCTGAGCGGGAAGGAATAATCAGGAACTTGGTGTAATCGTCGCTGCCATAGGCCGATTTCAAGACATCCTCCTTCATTCTCAACTCGCCTAACATGGCTGACAAAATCTTGGGTATGATAAATCTAAAAGCCTTCAAAGGCTGGTAATTTGTATGGGGCAAATCGCTGTGATTGGGGAAAGGATCAATCATCAAAACGGTTGAATTGAAATCACTGGCCTTTGTTCTGCGTTGATCGTGTGGCAGCCCTTGCTTGTCGTCCAATAAGTTCTGAGTCAATTCAAAAGGATCGTTATTAATGGTTCCCCCATCAACATTCAGTGTTGTAAATTCCTCATCCGGATTAACGGTATACAAATCCTTATGATTTCCTAAATTCAAATACTGATTGTCCTTGATATATTTACCCAAGCGTTTAATAATGCGTGGTTCGAGACCAATGGGAAAACCGCCTGTAGCCATTGCCGATTGCACCAACAGCTCCTTATTACAACCCTTTTTATCTTCAAAATGAAGGGGAATTTTACCATCACCCATATAGGACTCATCAGGAGCGAGTTTAAAATGGGCCAGATCAAAATGCCGGGTCATGCGATGCTTACGAGCATAAGAGGGGTTATTAAAATCAACATCAAAAGGAATGCCCCTCAGATTGGTCAGGGTGGCCACCACTTCCAAATCTTTTGCAAAATAAGGCCGTCTAACATTGGGATCTTTTTCAAGTTCACTGATATGTCTTTCGGCAACGGTTTTTATGAAGCTGGAGTTAAAAACAGAGCGAACCTCCTTATTGGGATTATCCTTTAGGCTCTTCTCAATATCATCGGTGGCTAACATCTGACTCATCATGTCATGTTCGCCATCTTCTGTCAGATTCACCCAGGAGTGATAGAGTGGGTTTTGAGTGAGCTTATCTCGATTACTGTCTACATCCTGCTTAGACAGGTGCTCAAAATCGGTATGCACCAATGCAGAGGTCAGTGCAGCCGTCATACCACCGGCAGAGGCCCCACTTAACACATCAATGATAATGTTGTGATTGGGAATGCCATTCAGTTTCCCATTTGCTTGCAAGTCCTTGGCTTTTTGCCAGTGTTCGAGCGCTTCAAGCAAATAATCCATAACGCCGGCCGTATAGGCACCTGCTGATATGGCCCCTGCCATACTGATGCCGACATGAAAGGTTTTATTACTCATAGGATTTGGTTTGTTTCTTAGATCAGGTTATTACCAGCTTATCGCCACAGAATGACACTAAGGTTTCGTTGCAGCCTCTTCAATTGCCAAATGTATTTTATAGGCTTCTACATTCCATGCTAATCCAAATCTTGAAAGATAATCGTGAAGTTTACCAAGTCCTACTTCAGCTCGTCTGACATCAACATTGTCCGGATCAAGTAGTGGGAAAACAAAGTACTCTTTTGTTTCCTGATCCATACCAACCTGACTACCGTAAGTCTGCTTTTCCCCTTTTCTTATTGCTACCCGATCAACTAAAAGGGCCAGGCCACTTGCTTTAGCATGCCCATTTTTAACAGCATCTCTCATCATAGGCAAATATTTTTCCTGTATTTCAAGATCCGAATGTTGTATTACCAGGAATATTGTTTTATTTCCCTGATCTCCGATAATGTCCGATCCAAGCCAACCACGCTCATCAAGAATTTCTTGAATTTTAATTAAATTGATTGAATCTTTCTTATTTATGAGTTTCCAATGCGCTTTCATTTCATCAGATTTCCAACCATATTTTTCTTTTACAACATTTATTTGTTGTCTGTATTTTTGATCCTCCTGATAAATCGTATCTAATATAGCTATAAGCGGTTTGTCTAAGTTTGCTTCAGTTTTTTCTTTATTAACTATAACCAGCTCGATCACTTTATTCCACCTCTCGTCTGAATGTAGAATTGATAAATCAGTGTCTGTGCTTATATGCTTATAATTGGTATAGTTTCCATTCTCTCCAATTTTGAATAATTGAACAAAAGAAGAATCCATTACTTTAGCCAAAGCCCAGGAGCAAGATGCATTGTACCTATCACTTGTCCTTACTTTATCACCAAATACAACAAAGGCTTCTGAATATTTTTCTGCTGATTTTAAATAATCTTTGCTTTTGTATAAACTTTGTGCTTCACTAATTAATTCAGAATATCCCTTTCGGTCTTGTCCGAATGATGAGTTATAAATAAGTAATCCTATAATTGTTAAAATGATTGTTTTATTCATCTATGTTTATTTTTAATGTGAGTTAAGATTCAGTGGCTTGACACAACCCTCACTCCTCACCCAAGTCTATAATTTTAAAGCCTACCAAATTTATGAAAAGCAGGAGATAAACAATATACTTAACGGGTGTAAATACATAAACGCATATAAAATAGATAACTTCTACTTAGGGGAAAACAAACATAGACCTGACAGCTGTTTCAAATTACTCCGTCATCTTATATTCGTATGGCAAATCGTCCCCGGTTCGCATTACGGCCATTTCTCCTTCCCAGTTTATGCCCAAATCGAAATGTCCGGCTTCATCAAAGTAAACTTTCGGCTTAAGAAAAATGATTTCGCTTAAACTTGAGTGATAGGATACACTAAGCTTAGTAGTGTACTTAAGGAATTTTTTGTTTCTGCTAAGAGGATTTATGAGATTACAAGTTTCTTGAACGACAATATCTTTGCAGTTGAGATTTTCTTCAGAAGGACTCTTTACTTTAAATCCAGCTGATATTAAATCATTTGCCCAAAGTGCTCTGAAAAAATGCATCCTCGATCCCAGGTAAGCGGTTTTTCGTTTTGTTTCATATAACTGTTTATCTGTTGTTTGACTTGCCAGATCTTCATTGAAAATAATATTTCCCTTATAAAGGAAAGAATTGCTCTTTCTATAATATTCAAACTTATCCAGATAATAGGTAACCTTGTACCCTAAAGCATTGTTATCAATAAGGATGGGTTTTGAGGCAAAGGCTTTTAATGTATCACTATCAGAGTCATAGTTAAAGCTTATATCTTGTTCATTGGTGATTTCACAACTCAGTGCATTTTCAGTTGTTCCAATAAACACATTTTTAAACAATCTTAAATTTGCTTTTCTTTTCCTGACTAGAGATTTATCAGAAACGGTCACTTCCCTTATTTTATATGCCTTAGGTTTCAGGTATATGGTTAAGGGTTTATTAGTTGAAAAATCTGGAAGCGTAACAGAATAATAGCCTATCGAACTTACTGTTAAGGGCATATAAGCGTTATGGGGAATATTTAGACTGAAATCGCCATTACGATCTGAGGTCGTCCCGACAAATGTTCCATCAAAATAGACTGTTGCAAAACAAACCATTTCCTTTGTCTTTTTGTCCAATATTGTTCCTTTAATAATAACCTGATTATAAGAAACCAGTTGGAAACTGACGAATAACAATAATAAGGTCAACTTTCTCATAGTGATTTGTTTTAACACGAGTTCATATTAAATACAATTTGCTTTTATATATCTGCATCAAGTATCTGAACTTCTTAATATTAAATAAATCTCATTGCATATTAAGAAATCAAAGCCTATCAAATTTATGAAAAACAGGAAATAAACAATATACTTAACCAAAGTAAATACATAAGGACATGTAAAATAGAAAAATTCTATTTAAGGGAAATCCTTTTTAGACGTGACAGCTTTTAAAAACCTGTCAGGACTGTGAGTTCGCAAATCATAAAAAATCCCCCAAGCAAGAAGGTCTGCTTTGGGGGAAATTTTTAACTAAAAAGAAAGGTTTTTAATTCTGTTCGATTTCTTCGGTATTGTGTGTTTTTCTCATTTTAACTGAGAGTTCGAGTTTCCGGATACTTTCGTTAATCTTTTTGATGATGTTATCGAGTTCGCCTCCCGGAGCAATTACCGACATGGCTTCGATATATTTAAACATGCTCCCCAAGCTCGTTGCCAGCTTCTGACGCAAGAGCTTGGTATTTTCGTCGCGTCTTTCATTAACCCACTTATTCTTACGCGTTTTAATAGCCATTATCAATGTATCTAATGAGAGTTCAATATTGTCGAGAGACTCTTGTATCGCCAGGGTTTCGATAGCCTTTTTAACCTCTGCTTTGTTAAAACAGTCAATTATAAACATTTTGGCACTGGCATTTTGCTCCTGATAACTCTCATTGTGCAAATTGTAACCATGTGTTTTACACACCTCAATTAGCCTTTTAGCTGCCTCTTGTTTTACTTTATCATGATGAAGCTCGTATGACTTGCAAATATATTTGAAAGCCCGCCAGGCATTATTAAAGGCCACATCAGCTTTTGCAACTTCCTCCGTTTCTGTAACTGTATTCAACTTATTCAGGTGTAACTTAAAATTCCCTACCGATGTTTCAAGCTTTGTGTAAAAACCTATAACATTTGACTTTGCCCAATCGTAAGATTTTGTAATCTCAAGGACATCATTTCCCAAGGAAACAAATTCTGCATTTCTTAATCTGCTCACATTAAAATTATCTACATCCATCTTTATAAGTTTTAAAATACAATCAATAAGTTACGACGTATTCCAACAGAAGTCAAGAAGATAAACCCTTACGAGCCCTGCATATCAACATCTATGACACATATTTACCGTAAACAGGGCCTTACGGGAAGCCTGACATGCTGCAGAACATCTTTTAAACATCATAAAATGATCATTCATCAATACAAACCAGCATTTAAGCCCTGAAAAACTATTTAACATCTTATGAGAATTGGACGAAAAATTGTCTTTTATCAAAGCGGAGGGTCCTTTTCTATAGGCTAAAGTATCTTCAATTCCGGTAGATGGTATTCCGAGGAAAAAAAAGGATACAAAAACTACAGACGAAGGGAATTTTTTCTCCGCAAATGGCCATCGTCCCCGGCAGATGGTCCTTTTATTATAAAGAAAGATCTATTTACCGGAGGAAACACGATACTGTAGGTAAAAAACGTAAGCTTTACCCAAAAATATGATGCTTCAGGCTCCATAAAACAAGCATCTACTGAAGTTTACCTAACCTGTATCACCATTCTGATAGCATCCGCTGGCAACGAAGGCAGTAGGCGCTCCATAAAAATACCTTCGCTCCTGGTAGATCATCCCAAAATGGCTTTGCACTACCCTTCTACTCTGGTTGATACACGGGATTTTACTATGAGATAGCCTTCGGGAATCAAAGCAGCATGATTCAACAGCCTCTCCCTGATCAATTCACTGGAACAGAATCAATTTCGGCATAGTATTTGATCATATATCCGAATTGTTATTAAAACTTATAATTATGAAAAAATCTATCATATTAGTGTTCCTCATCAGTTTTTCATTGGTTCTTTTCGCACAACAAAAGGAATCAAAACTGACGCGTAAGGAGAAAAAAGAAATCAGGAAACAAGAGCAAATAGCGCTTGAAAAAACGATGTCTGAGAGGCTTGACAGCTGCATTGACAGCCAACAGTGGGTATTGGAAGCCTCAATGCTATCGAACAGAAAAGGTAACACTGTAAATGTAAACAACACACTGAACTTTATTGCCCTTGATGGCGACAAAGCCTTTATTCAGTTGGGTTCGAACTCAAGATTAGGGCCAAACGGCGTAGGGGGTATTTCACTGGAAGCACGGGTAAGCAAATACGAGCTTACGAAAGACGAAAAGAAAGGCACTTATTTCATCCATATCTATCTTATGTCAGCCGTGGGAACCTTCGATATCCAATTGGACAGTAATGCCAGTGGACAAATAGCTTCTGCAACCATACAGGGTAATACCGCAAGCCGGCTCAGATACACCGGAGAACTGGTCCCTTTGAACCTTTCAAGTGTTTACAGAGGAACTCCTTTCTATTAAAATTTACTCACACCCTAACAGGATCGGTCATCAATGGTCGATCCTTTTTTATTTTGATCAAAATGGTGTTAAAAGTGCTGCTTTAAAAACTCAAGGGCATTCCCCTGCATAATCTTGCTAACGATTTCACTTGCTGACAATTCCCGATTGAAATCGTGTTTGAGTTTTGTGATATCATCCTCAATAAAGGCTTCAGCATGCTCCAAGAGGTATTGGTGCAACAAAGGGAATTCTTGAGAGGTCCAAAAGCCATTAATCGGATCGACTATACCATCAAAATCCGATCCAAGTGCTGTCATGTTCCAGGCTGGCAGATCGTGCTTATCCAACACTTGAGCAATGTATTGGATCTGGTTCCATACAAAGCCTGAGCGTTTCTTCAACATTTTTTTCCGGTTTATCCTGAAACGGACCTTCTTAATTTCCCTCTTGCTGGCAACTCGCCGCTCATCAAGTTGCAGGCAAAAAAGACCTTTCGACTCTGCAATCAAAACCAACTCATCATCAAAGAAGTTGATATCTTTCCCATAAAACAGGCCGTTTTCCATACTGCCCGAATCATGATTAAAAACTGAAGGAAAACCATTCACAGCACCATGACTAACTACAATTGGAATATCCTCATCCCTGTAGGCTTCACTTTCCAGGATTTCATAGTAGTTCCTTCTGGATTCACGACTCATATGTTTCACATCCAAAAAGATGCGCCGCCCATTGGTAACAGACAGCAATTCGTCAACCACCTTTCTACCCAGTTGGCTTATTCCACTATCCTGCCCATGTTTCTGAGAAATTAATTTCCGAAGGCTTTTATTTAAGCTCTCTGCGTGTCCACAGATATCGTTATAAAAATGATGAGATAGAGAGACAAACAAAGGACGATAACGCTTTCCTTTGAGCCACCGAATGTTAGCAATGACTTCAAGCTCTTCAACCCGTCGATTCGAATCGATGATAAACACATGGCAACCTTCGATGCTTAACACAACAGAAACAGTAGAAATGTCCTCCTTATTCAGATTCTCTTGAATATCATTGAAACTGGAACACAATTTATATTGCCATTTTTTACCATCAATAGAAAAAACTTCACCATCCAACTGCTCATAGAAATCGTATTCCTTCTTCAACTCATGAAAGTAGTTCTTATTATTCTGTATAAAATTCACCTTCTCTTTCCCAACACCTGTAACGAGATTACATATTTTATCGATGAGTTTTCCCTCCCCCAACCGGGTAGAAAAAAAGCCTTTTTCGATAGGCGCTAATGAGGCTGAGATTATCCTGACATTTCCCCTGGCCAAAGCAGTAAAATTCGATTGTGAAAAACGTGTTAACGAACCTGATATATTAACGAACTTATCCCAAACAGTTGGCCTGTCATAGAACCAGATACAGTTAGCATCCTTCACATTTTTGCTATTCACATCACCTTCGGAATAACTTTTACCAAATGGCTTAAGTGCGGGATGACAATGCATATCAATATAAAAAGCTTTCTTCATGCTTTATCATTTTTTTTTAGATCTAATCAGTCGTCATCTGTGTTACCCGAAAGTTATCAGGATGTGATCCAATATTTTTTTTATTTTCAGTGTTCTTCAGTGATAATTTACTCACAAGCTCGTTAACATGTTAGTGGTTTATTTTCTTTCACAAATTCTTTATTCTGTGAGGCCTCACAGTGAAACGGGATTGTGATGTCGGAAAGAGATACTTACACGTGTTCTCCATCCTATTTATTTTTGCTTGACGCTGATTAAATATGATTTGTTTTACAGCTTATCATTATGATACGTCTATTTCTTTATATTTAATCTGTGGTTCAATATTTTTAAAAGACTCATCAATCCTGACCTAATTATTTTCACTCAAGCCGTCGGAGGAATCGATTACATTTGTCTGCCTGACTAAGAAACCTTCACATATTTTACGAAACAATAATTTAGGGAAAAACAGGCGTTTAATCAAAAAAAAAATCAACTGTGCATTCTTACCGGACGCACCTAACCCTGAGACTTCAATAGTCGTTTGCTGTATTCGTTTTATTACCTGTTTAATATTTTTTCAATTGCAGCTCTATAATCAGGATTATCAGTCATACCATTATGTCCTTGTCCTTTCAGAATTATTAATCTACATGCCGATTGCATTTCTTCTTTTAGTTTCACTGATGAATTGTAATAAATCAAATTGTCTTGATTACCATGAAAAATGACAATGGGCATATTACAAGCTTTGACATATTCGTTTGTCTCAAATTTATATTTCAAAAGACAAGTTGGTACAATTGGATAGGTATGTTCCATCAGGTCTGTTAAACTGTAGAAGGGTGCTTGCAAGATTAGTAATTCAGGTTCGTTGGTCGAAGCCAACTTTGCTGCCAGTCCCGTCCCAATGGAATAACCGATAACAGAAATCTTGTCTTCTGAATAAAGTTTCAGCATTTCATTGTAAGCAACTTGTATGTCCTGATATAATTGCTCCTCACCTCTAATAGTGCCTTCACTCTTTCCATAACCCCGATAATCAAGTAGAAAGATGTCATAATTCAAATCTGTATAAGCTTGTGCCACTTCTCCCCAAGATCTTAGAGAACCTGCATTCCCGTGCAAATAAAAGATAAGCCCTTTTGAATGAACCGATTTGAATAAAAGGCCATGCAGATTCTTTTGGTCTTCAGTTTTAATCGTGACTTCCTCAAAATTTTGTCCAAAATTGAAGGTGTAATTCTGCTCTAACTTCTGTGGAAAAAAAATAAGTTCCTCCTGAAACACATACAGAAGTCCACACATCAGGATGTATAGAACAAAGAGGCTCGTAAAAATTTTAAGAATTGCTTTTTTCATGATAAAGGTCTTCTGGTTAGTGTGCGAAAGTTCTATTTATTATCATGTTTCTTTTGTCTGTAATGATAAAGTGTCCCCTCATCGAATGGTGTCCAAAGACAAGCTTTTAATCCGGCTTTTTTAAGACACTTATTGGTCCATGTATTACATGTAAAAAACAAATTAAAGGGATGCGTTGCTTCATAAAAACAATCATACTTATGATAGTGAAAGCCTTGAATTTGAATAAAATCCCCATGCTTATTTCTCTTAAAGCTATTTTCAATAAAAACAACGAGCCATTTAAATTGTTCGGTAGTTACCGAAATCAATCTGCACCTGGCATCAGTTTTCAATTCTTTATAGTAATCGACATGAATTGCTGATGGACTTTTAAGAAACAACGCCTTAAAGGTCGTTTTAAGCTTTAAATCGGACCACTCTGGTGTATTTTTATAGAATTCTTTATCTCCCAAACCAAAACTGATGAAGTTGACTGAGTGAACAATCTCATTATCGATCCTGATATCAGTTGTCCAGTCCTTAATCTCGTTCTTTAAGGGTAGTACAATATCAAGATGCACCCCATTCGATATTATGTATATATCAATTTCATTGTTTGAGTCCACATCCTGATTAACGGGAATAATCGAAAAAATTATTGAGAGAATGAAGTAAGCGGCAATTATCAAGATAAATATTGATATCACCCCTTTCAGATACCTGTATGCTATTCTGAAAAATCGATCCATTATTCTTTTGTCCTTAGTCGTGTTTCTTTTCGAACATTAGTCTTTGTGTATCTGGTTAATAAGTTAACTCATATTTAATTCCCTCTTTGGAATTTTTCAAATCGCCATTCGCATAACTGTTTAAACCTATGCATCACATTCAGGGTGACACGGTCGTGGATGGCCTCCCACATTCTGTTTATGATATTCCTGTTAGACCATTTTTCTTTGCCATAAAAGTTGAATCCTACCATCAGAAATAATTGGGTTTGTTCCTTTTCCTGCTGATCAGCAATCGACGATCTCACATACATGCTAAAAACACCAATAGGATAGCCTCCTCTGCTTCTATACAACAGATAGCGGGCATTATCCGTTCCAACTGGATCAGGAATTTTCTTTATTGTAATCGCATTGAGCATGAATAGGGGAATAAAACTCCGTCCCAACAGACTATTTTTAATCCATGAAGGAAATTTCGTCCACCCAAATAAAAAGATGGAAAGATTATCCAAACTGTTATTTCTGCTCACCACTTTCGCAATATGGTTTGGCCAGCAAGTTGAATCTCCATCCCATTTAAGCAATTCCTCAAAGATCGATTTTGCCGGTGCGTTAATGCCTATTTTGTGAATGTTCAATATTCGATAAGAGGACACCTCAACGCCAAGTCGTTGTAAGATTCGATAGGTATAATTTTCCCTCTCTGCTATGGTTTTAAACTGAATAAGTGTGGGGACGTCCGGTTTGTGAAATAAGAAATACCGGATATCAGAAATAATATGCTTGCTTCTATTGGGAGGTTTCAGTGCCATTGATTGTTCTGCTTCGTTGATCCATCAGGGAGCTAATGCTTCCTTTCTCTTAATGATCCATCTTAAGTTACAAAATCTGCATCTGGCATCCTGATTTTTCGGGCGTATTTTGTTTTATTTTTTAATGACCAGAACAGGGTCATAAGCCAATTCTTAATGTCAATGCCATCTGTTGTTTTGGAATTGAAGTGTTGTGCTGTGGGAGTAATAGCTTTTTAGGCTCAAAACTGATACTTGCTGCCTTTCGCTTATTTTTTGCCGAATTTATAAAAAGTGGAATGCAAATTAGATCAGCAAAAATCCCCCCAAGAACGAGATACCCATACCAAACGTTGTCTGTTCCGGAATCTGAACGTGGGTCAAAATCAACATCATTAAAGCCAATTATTCCTACAACAGCCACAGTTGTACCTCCAGCAAGTAAAATCCAACCCGCAGTGTTTTGATTTCTACTTTTTTGTAAATAATCGTCTTTCGATAGTGTTGAGTTTAGTTTTTGACTAAATGAACTTAAAGTAAAAAGTGAAACGGTCAAAAAGAAAATCATCTTTTTCATGATGCCAGATATAATTTTAACTGAATAATTTAATAATCCAAGTTTCTAATAGAGGAAAAATTTAGCAATTAAGCTCAATGGTCATCATATCCATACAGGGTTTACAGTACTCTCTTATGAATCATTATTGGGATGCAATTACAATCTTTTTAAGACCTGAACAAGATCATAAGCCAATTCTTAATGTCAATGCCATCTGTTGTTTTGGAATTGAAGTGTTGTGCTGTGGGACTAATAGCTTTTGAGGCTCAAAACTGAAACTTGCTGCCTTACGCTTATTTTTTGCCGAACTTATAAAAAGTGGAATGCTAATTAAATCAACAACGATACCCCCCAATACAACAAAACCAGTGATATCGGTTGAAGATTCTGAACCATAGTCGTAACTATCACTGAAATTCGCTAATCCTACAATAACCATAGTTGTCCCACCAGCAAGTAAAATCCACGCCGTAGTATTTTGATTTTTACTTTTTAGCAAATAATCATCTTTCGAAAGTGTTGTGTTTAGTGTTTGACTAAATGAGCTTAAAGTAAAAAGAGAAACGGTCAGAAAGAAAATCATCTTTTTCATGATACATATGTAATTTTAACTGGTAATTAATTAATCCAAGAATACAATAACGGTCTTTTGAAGACCAGAATAGGGTCATAAGCCAATTCTTAACGTCAATGCCATCTGTTGTTTTGGAAT
>Ga0070725_10000641_pt1 | contig 22825 bp, 16 predicted proteins | sample tdDd002_FD_69781 | JGI IMG/M metagenome (GOLD analysis project Ga0070725, IMG submission 69781) | Marine sediment microbial communities from the Atlantic coast under amendment with organic carbon and nitrate - tdDd00.2 | ecosystem: Environmental > Aquatic > Marine > Coastal > Sediment | place... | reverse complement strand
TATTAATCTATTGAGAAAGGATTTACAAGAGAACCAAAGAAAAGGTATAATTCAGTAGATGGCTTTGGAAATACATAATTATTTTAAGGAAAATAGATCAAAGATTACAAGAGGGCACAAAAATGACAACACAAGCAAAAGCAAACTTAAGTATAGCAAAAGTACTGGTTGAAAGTACTCAAATGATAATTAAGTACTTCGTAATGATATTGATTTTACCCTTGGTGTTTACACCTATTGCATTAATCATAGAAAGAGCAATGGAAGTTGTTCCCTTAGGAGGCATTCATACTTTAGTTAATGTATTACTGAATATTATATATATAACACTACTAGTACTTGTCCATTTTGCTTTTTTAAACACCATTATGTTTAGTGGGTCATGGAAGCGTGTATTACATAGTCTTATGTTGGATAATGTCTTGACCTTAAAAAAGTTTTTAAATTATTATCTTGTTAACGTAAAATTAATGCTTGTTATGTTAATACCTACAGCTTTAATTATAAATTCATATGCAGATCAAAGTTTTGGTAAAATTACGAGCTTAGCACTATTTTTACTAGCTTGTTTATTAGCATCAACTATTTCAGCCAAATTTATATTTGCACTTGTTATTCAAATATATGGAGCTGGAACAAAACAAGAAAGGTCATTACGATTCATTTCTTACTTTTCACAAACTTGTTATTTAAAATTAGTGTTGCTAGAATTTATTATTACCTTCATGGTTTATATTCCAAAATGGATCATGGCATACTATTTTCCAGAAAACAAAGTCTTGTATTTAGGGTTTCACACATACTTAGTAGTGGTGTTGAATTTTATAGTAAGTATTTTTATAATTAAAGCGTATGATCAGTTATATAGAAAAAAGAAGATGGTCGTAGAAAAGTCTTAATTATGAATACAAGATCGGAATAGCAAATGTATTTGCTATTTTGATCTCAGCTTGTAGACAAACGCCAATTTCTTCGTCAATGCAAAAAAACAGCTCCCTTATGTATGTCTGTATACACTGCGGTTGCTGTTTTTCCTTTTTCCTTGAACTTGACGTTTCTCTTAAAGCTGTCATCCGGTCGACTTTGTCGACAGTCTGAGATCAAAAAAGCAAATCTATTTGCTATTTTGATCTTTTTTTATGTAAAAATTAAGGAAACTTAAACAGGTAAAAGGTACTAACATCGCGTATTTTTCTTTATACGAATAAATAATAAAAAGGGAAATAAGATGATAAATAAACCAATTAAACGCTCTAATTTAAGAATAATGTTAGGTAAAGCATATTACCGCACTATGAGATATAAGGAATGGTATTTTGGAGAAAAGAAGTATGCTCATAGACGATCAGATTTGCTACTGTCTAATGTAGTATTTGAACATAAAACACCATTATATAGAAGCTTAAAAAATGTAGACATGTGGTTGCAGGATAATAAAGTGATTAATCTGAAATTTGGAGCTAAAGCATTAAACGGTGTAGTCATCGAACCAGGAGAGTTTTTTTCGTATTGGAAACTACTAGGTAAGCCAACGTATTCTAAAGGATATGTAGATGGTATGGTGTTGCACTACGGTAAGGTTAAAACCGGAGTTGGGGGAGGGCTTTGCCAATTATCTAATTTGATTTATTGGATGACACTCCATACTCCTTTAACAGTTACAGAAAGACACAGGCATAGTTATGATGTATTTCCAGATTCAAAAAGATCACAACCCTTTGGTAGTGGTGCAACATGTGTGTACAATTATAGAGACTTACAAATTGTAAATAATACTAATAAGGCCTATCAGCTTATTGTAAAGATCGAAGGTGACCATTTGTATGGTGAGTGGCGATCAATGAATAAACCTATTGAGCACTACGAGGTGTATGAGAAGCACCATGAAATTACCCACGAAACATGGGGTGGATACGCGCGCCACAATCAAATATTTAGAAGGGTAAGGGGACCTAATGATGAAGTGTTGGAAGAGTCATTTTTAATTGAGAACCATGCTTTAATGATGTATCAGCCCTTTATTGAAAGTAAATAATAGGAGAGGCAAATATGAAAACTAAAGTGAGAAAGCTATTTATAAAATGGACTGTATTGTTATTTGTTTTGAGTTGCATTTATATGTTTTGGCCTAAAACAATATATCAATTGACACAAATAAGTGGTGGTCAGATATATAATGAATTTAGGTTAGAAAATCATAAAGACAAAAGTGAAACCGTTAGCTTAGAAGCAATGGATTTGCTCTTAACTGAACTTGAGAACTATCGATTTGTACGAGATGTGAATCAAGAATTGAAAATGACATATGGGCGTGCAGACGATAAATATCATTGCACTTTTACCAACACAAAAACTCAGGAGAGTATCATCATAGGTACCATGGGATATGAGTATATAACCTTACTAGATTTCCAGAATGGAAACTTTGGTAAAACAAAGATTTATGCTGTAGTTGGTAAAAAAGGCTATAGTAGAGTAAAAATGGGTTTTGCAAAATGGAATCAACTAATTAACCAATATAAAATCAACTTGAACAAATGATTTAGAGTTTTTATTCTCAATTGGGGAGGAAGTAAACGTGGCACAAATAGACATGAGAGATAAATTAAAAGAAAATCCATTTACTTATAAAGTTACAAAAGCTAATAAAATGATGATTAAGTATAAACATAAGCAAATTATGATTTTAAATGAAAAAGAGACTATGCGAATGCTTAAAAGAATGAATGGCAAAAATGAATTTGATATTCAGTTAGAGCTTGCAAAAGTGACAGGGAACTTTAAAAGAGGAAATGAGCGATTAAGTAAATAAAATAGGGTATACTATTGATAAGGATTATCAATAGTATGAGGTTGTAGACAAAGTCAAAAGTCTAGATGTAAACGAGGTGTCTAATATGAGCAGTAATGATGTTTATAAAACAATGATCAGTCAGTTAAAACTAGGCGTTAGTTCAATAATACTGACTGCATTTGAAAACGCGAATAATAAAGCAGATATAAAAAAACACTTATTAAACGGAAACACAATAGAAAGTGATTTAGAAGCACTGAATGTTACTGAAAAGGTTAAAGATACAGTTCTACAATGTTTTAAGAAGGGTGAAATAAAATTCATTGAAACTGAAAAAATGAGCTATTTAATCGAACCAGCTTATCCAGAAAAAAGACTTATCATTTTTGGTGGAGGGCACATCTCTTTACCGTTGGTAGAAATGGCTAAAAAAATAGGATTTGAAGTTATCGTTTTTGATGACAGACCTTTTTTTGCCAATACTAAAAGATTTCCAATGGCAGATCATGTAATTTGTGATGATTTTGAACATGGTATCAGTCAGTTTCAATTTACTAGCTCGGACTTCGTGGTCTTGGTAACACGCGGACATCGTTACGATATTGCGTGCTTAAAAGGGATCCTTGGAAAAACATTAACCTATATTGGTATGATCGGTTCTAAACGTCGTGTGAAAGGTATTAAAGATACCCTCACCGAAGAAGGCTTTTCACAAGATGTCCTAGACTCCATGTATTCGCCAATTGGTTTAGATATTGGTGCCATAACACCAGAAGAAATTGCAATATCTATCTTAGGAGAAGTAATTACTGTATTCAGGAATCCGGCGGATCAAAGAAAATGGCCAGAATTTGAAAAAGGTGTATATGAAGAGCTCGCTCAAAGTGAAAGTGTTTATAAAGCTTTAGCAACCATCATAAGTAAAAAAGGCTCTGTTCCAAGAGGTGTAGGTGCCAAAATGCTCATTGCTCCTGATGGGAGAATTTTAGGGAGTGTAGGTGGAGGATGCAGCGAAGGAGAAGTTATAACTCAAGCGCGTGACATCATTATAAATGGTGGACATTGTACCTATCATGTTGATATGACAGCTGAAATAGCTGAGGAAGAGGGCATGGTTTGTGGAGGAGTTCTAGAAGTATTAATAGAGAGTTTGTAGGCATTGTCTAATACTGGAAAAATGAAGATTAATATGGATGAAGCAGATATTACTAACAATAGTTAGTGATATCTGCTTTTCTTAAGTTTATCTTAAAATAGTAATTAATTATCGTAAAACAATAAATAATTATTGACATTCAGCATCCAACATCATATTCTATACGCATAAGTAGTCTTGTACAGACTAAATTAAAATCAAATTTATAGATTTGTAAATAAGGAGAGGACATATGAAATTATATGGTCGGTTTTCATTAGCATCGTTGTTAAAATTAATATTGTCATTTGTGTTGGGCTCTGGAGTACTACTATTTTTCTATATATCCTATCGTATTTATGTATCGGACTTTATTCATATATACAAATTGCATAGTTTGTATCTCTATGCCTTCTTTGTAATAGGAGGGAGTGCATTGGGTCATTTAATTTATAGATTTATAAGGATTACAGATTCTTTAATAGCAAATGACCCATTTACCAACGATAATGTTAAAAGCTTAAAATGGATTTCAATAGATTGCTTCATTGTATCTTGTTGTTATGTATTAAACTTTTTAATTAATCCCATGTATGGAAAAGTAGAAATTTTAATGATTGATGGGAAAGGTATTCACACAGATGTAGAGTATTTAATTTTCCTATTTGCTGGATGCTTTATATTGATTTTGTCTAAAGTATTTGAACAAGCAGTTGCATATAAAGAAGAAAATGATTTAACAGTATAGGAGGGGAGTCATTTGGCTATTCGAATAAATTTAGATGTAATGATGGCGAAACGCAAAATGTCTCTTGGTGATTTAGCTAAGGAGGTTGGTATTACCAATGCGAATCTGTCAATTTTAAAAACGGGTAAGGCAAAGGCGGTAAGGTTAAATACCTTAGATGCCATTTGTAGAATATTAGAGTGTCAACCTGGAGATATTCTAGAATATGTTGATGAAGATGAGGTAAAATAATGACTGATCAAACAATGGCGTATAACAAACAAATGATTAAACTGAATGAAGAGAAACAACGTAGATTGAAAGAAAAAAATGAACGATTAAATATAGATGAAGTATCTCCTGTAAAGGATAAAGTTATAATAATGACAATAGCCCTGCTTTTAGGTGTTTGTTTCGATACTTTCTTAATAGGGCAATACTGGGGCATATCCGTAGGCATAATAGCACTCATTTTTATAAGTGGAGTCCATTTTTCGGTTAAAGAAAAGCATTTTAATGGAATGAGCTATTTGTTCCTGGGAGCAATATTGTTGTTAAGTGGAACATTTGCTATTTATAATAATTTTACCCTTCGGTTCTTGAACGTACTATTACTCCCTATTGTATTTACCGCATATACTTTATCTATTCGATATCCTGATTGGAAGTATATGAATGTTACTTATTTACTTAAAATAGGTGGAAAGATGTATCCAAAATCTATTGGTACAATACCAAAACTATTTGCTTTTATACATGGTTTCATTAAGGAAAAACCACGAAAGGAAATGTCTGATTCAACTAAACATGTATTGGGCGGGCTTATTGTAGGAATTCCGATTCTTGCCATAACCATTGTACTACTTTCTTCTGCTGATGCAGTATTTAGTAACTATTTAAGCGAACTAACTGACTTCATTGAGCTTCCACGACTAGATAAATTTATTGAACATCTAATTCCTATTACTTTTGTTACGCTTTATGCGTTCGGATATCTATGGAGTAATCAGTATGATGACTTGAAATATCAAAAAGAAGTTCACGTTAAGAAAATGGTTGAACCATTAACTATGGTTACCATCATGGGATTGTTAGTACTTGTATATATAGCATTCACAGCTATTCAGTTTTCATACTTGTATATTGGAATGGGTCATTTACCTAATGGATTAACATATGCCGAATATGCACGAAAAGGCTTTTTTGAACTAATCTTTGTTACGGTTATGAATATGAGTATCGTATTATTTGGAGTACTTGTAACAAAAAATGAGAATGTGAAGTTAGATCAGTTACTAAAAAGCGTTTATACTATAATGATTGTTTTTACATTTAACTTACTTGTTTCTTCCTTTTATCGTATGAGTTTATATGAGAAAGCATATGGATATACTGAATTAAGACTTTTTGTTCAATTTTTTATAGTATTCCTTGCTATATCAATCATAAGTCTGATGGTATGGATATGGAAAAGAGAGATTCCTCTTTTCAAAGTTGGAGTTGTAACAGCCATTGCAGTTTATTTAGTACTCAATTTTATTAATGTTGATAAAATCATAGCTTCCAAAAATTTTGAACACTATGTATTAACAGGGCATCTGGATAGATCTTATATCACAACCCTATCTGCAGATGCATATGAGGTAATAGAAAGGGAAAAAGAGTTACTGGGGCAAGAGAATTATAACAACTATGTATACTACAACAAGATTAGTAGCGAGACCAATAATTGGTATGAATATAATTATTTTAAATCATTAATGAAAGAATGATTAATACAATACAAAACGTTTATGGACATTTAAAATTCCATAAGCGTTTTTTTTATGCATAGAAAAACAGTACAGGATTGATGTCCTGTAAAATACATCCTTGTATCATATAATTTGGCACATATTAACCGCGTAGTAGGATAATAATAGGGTATAAAATCTAAGTGGAGATTTGCTTAGAATTTATACTACATATTATGGGGATGTCATAGATGAATATGAATCAGTTATTTCAAAGAGAACAGGAAATAATGGATTTAAAGTCTTGTTTTAATCGAATGCTCAAAGGTTCTTCAGAGAGCGTATTTGTGATTGGTGATACAGGTGTTGGAAAATCAACATTTGTAGAACATACAATTAATCAAATGTTGATGGATCATAAACAGGGCTTTTTATTGTGCGGAAAATGTAATCCAGTTCATAGCAATATACCTTTTTACGGAATTAAACAAGCTTTAAACGAATTGGTACTCCAGCTTTTAATGTTGGATGATGCTGAGTCAACTAAGTGGGTCCAAAGGTTTCAATCTGTTTTAGGAAGCAATTATAATGTACTTTATGATTTTGTTCCTGATTTGAAATTATTAACACCATCTACTGTTAGTCTTAGTAAGCAAGAAAAGAAGAAAATGGTTGGCCGGTTCAGAACGGTATTAAAACGTTTATTACAATGTTTTGACGAGTTTCATACGCCCCTAGTTTTGTTTATAGATGATATTCAATGGTCGGATAATGACACAATGGATTTCTTTAACGATTTATTGATAGACTCAGACCTTCAAAGAATAATGTTTATAGGTTCATTTAGGCCAGATAATAAAGAAAAGCACTATAAAAATCAATTACTTAACTATGTAACACCTGCAATGGGATTTAAGACCATTGAATTAGAGTCTTTTTCATATCAACAGACCCTTCGCTATATTGAAGCCTTTTATAATCATAAACTGATTAACAGTGAATATGTAGCTTACTTCCTATTTAAGAAAACAGGTGGGAATCCACTATTTATATCACAGCTTTTAAATGAATTAATTGATCAGCAGATGATAACACCATCATTAGATAATCCAGCTTATTTTCAAGTAACTGAAGGTCTCGAAACCTTAAGTATTAGCAATGATGTACAAAAATACTTGGTGAGTAAGATAAATAAACTACCAGAAGCTCAGCTTGATTTTATCAAGTTTCTAGCTGTTTTAGGTGGCCGTTTTTCTGTGTCCAATATTAATGAGATTTATTATGTAAATGACACAGATTTGAGTGTAGATGAAACCGTTTTCGACTTATTAGACTGTGGCATTCTGGTACCAAGTAAAGACCGTAAGAGCGCATATGAGTTTATCCATGACAAGGTCCATCGAAATGTAGTTGACCTTATGACAGATACTGAAAAAGAATTACATAATTATAAAATTGGAATGTATTATTTTAATCAATTAGAGACAAAAAATGACCAGTTGAAGGCAGTGGATTATCTAGATAAAGCTATGAATCTAGTTGTAAAACCAAAGGATCGTATTCGACTTGCACAACTCAATTATGAAGTTGGTCTTCAAATAAAAGAATCTGTAGCATTCGAGAGTGCATTAAAGTATTTTCAAATGGCAGACTATTTTATACCTGAAAATCCGTTTGAATGGAATGAAGAATTTACGTACGAATTGCATATGGAAATGGCTGAATGCGAATACTTAACTAAAAATAAATCCAAGGCTCTACAACGATTCAATATACTTGAACAAAATGTAAAAAATAAGAAGCGTCTTGTAGATATTTTATTAAACAAAGTAGATATGTATACAGTAAACTGTGAGTATGAAAAAGCCATAACTTCTGGTTTAAAAGGACTTAAGTTGCTAGGCGTCGATATACCCATTAACCCTACTAATGAAGATATTTGCGAATATGTTCTTAAAACAAAAAGCTGTATACAAAGCAATGTTATTTGGGATGTAATGAAGCAAGATGAGATCGATGATGAAAGTGTACTTAAAATGCTTCACTTGTTGGTATCTATGGGAGCTCCGGCTAGTAATACAAATACAAGATTAATGCTAATGGTTCTTATGAAGCTTGTTTGTATATCTCGAGAACATGGAAATAGTGTGTTTTCTCCTGTTGTATATTCAGGCTATGGTTTGTTATGTAGCAGTATATTGGATCAAAGTGATGATATAAAAAATGTAGTCACACTTGTAGAAGCATTAATGGACCGCTACACTGACCCATCCATAAACTGTATTGCTCATTTTACTTTAGGAGCATTTGTAACGCATTGGGTTCATCCGTTACAAAAATCCATAGATCACTTAGAAAAAGCAATCAAAAATGGTGCGGATTCAGGCAATGTACTATTTGTGTCCTACTCAATTATATTAAAAATACAGTATGCTTATTTTAAAGGGTCAACCCTTAGTGAAGTAAAAGAAATATGTGAGCAATATCGTGAGTTTGCTGAAGAATATAAACTTAAACCCTTAATGATGAATATTATTATGTTTCAACATCATTTATCCTATTTAGATAAAGGTGATATATATGATCTGAGGAGTCATCTAGCATCAGACTATTTGTCTATGGGTACGGAATTTACTTATTACTTACGTAAAGCCCAAACGTATTACTATATTCAACTTTATACAGAAGCAGAAGCTATGATAGATATTTGTAAACGGTATGTAGAAAAATGTGGGGCATATTTCGAAGTATCTGAGTATGTGTATTATGAAGGGCTCATTTTAGCAAAAACATATGATTATAAATCAGAAATGGATAAGAAAAAAGTTATTACACGTATGGATGAGATTGTTCGAACCTTAAAAACATGGGCTGATAAAGTGCCAGAAAACTATTTAGGAAAGTATTTTGCAATTTCAGGAGAAATTTGTCGTCTAACTAAATCCAGTAATCGGTGCATTATCTATTATAAACAGGCGATTAAAGCTTTTGAAAAATACCCCTATGTTCAAAATAAGGCAACTGTTTATGATTTAATTGGACAAACTTACGAAGCAAAAGGCTACTATCGTGAGGCAAACGAAGCTTGGAGTCAAGCCTATGGTTACTACAAAACGTGGGGATGTAATTTAAGAGCAAATTACATTGAAGAACGTTTGAAAGGGACCTCAAACACCCATGCAAAAGTTGAAGAGAAAACACAATTACCTAAAGTTAACAAAGGTATAAATCTTGCAGATTTAGATCATGTAATTAAAGGGATTTTGGAAGAAACTGATGAAAAACGTGGTATTGAGAATTTTATGAGTTTTCTTTATGATGATGTACAACCTAAAAGAGTATCATTAGTTTTATATCATAATAAACAGTTCTATCCTATAGCTACTAGAAGTTACGATAAGGAAGATATTACTTTTGAGTATGATGAACATGGTGAGCATTTTGACTACCCTCAAAAAATGTATAAAGTAGCTGTAAGATGCAATGATCATATGACATATAATATGCAATCACCAGGAGTCTTGGCAAAAGAGAACTATTTTAAACAGAATAAGATATACCAAGGACATTGCTTTCCTATTGTATTAGACGAAGGGGTAGGAGGCATTGTGTACATTGAATTTGATCGTCATCATAAAGAAATAAGTGACGCTTCTATTAAACGAATCGAGTTTCTTTGCAAACAATTAGGGTACAGCCGTTGTGTTGATTCAGTAACTAGGAAAATAGTACTAGAGTCCCAAAATTCACTTGTTAATCAACTAACTAAACGCGAAAGAGAAATTTTAGGACTCATGACTGACGGTCTAACGAATAAAGAGATTGCAGAGTCTTTAATGCTTTCACAAAACACAATTAAAACCCACATTAAAGGTATTTATCGAAAGTTAGATGTTAACAGACGTGTACAAGCTGTAGAGCTTGCTCAAAATTGGAAGTTTAACGCATAGCAATAATGGTAATAAGTGAGGTAAGGCCACTTACCTAAAGTAATTCGACAGCAGAACCCGATACATTCAAGAAAATCGGGTTAAAGTAACTCATCCGGCCAAATAAGTATGTACTACTTATATTCAAGGGTGAGTTTTTGTTTGTCCAAAATTCACCCGTTAGGGTGAAGAATAATGCTAAATAATCAGATACGATGTTAATGGAGTGGTATGTAAATTACTTACATAATGATTTCTCTTAGTATTTTTAGATGACACTTAGGTGGTGTGATAATGGGATTGTTCGATTTTTTGAAAAGTAAACCAGAAGTAAAAGAGCCTGAAGAAGATATGGAATCAGCTGTAGAAGTTGCTGATGAATTCGAAGGTGATTATATAAAGCAAACCATGGCTGCCGAAGTTATGATTCAAATTCAAGAACATGGAGAATTGGATGAACATTTCATGAAAGAAGCTACTAAATTTCTATCATCCTCAGAAATTAGAAGAATAATCAGACGAAAGAAAGAAGAATCTGTCGAGAGAGTTTCCTTAGATGAGGCAACAACTGATAAAGGTGAAGCTGGGAGAGAATACTCAAAGTTCATTACAGCTTTGGAAGATCATGAAGACTTTTTAAACACTTATGAATTACCGAACTTGACAGGAGATAACAAAGAAAGTGGTAGTTCAGAATTAATTGAGCAGTTTGGAGTACTAAAAGAAATATATAAACGTATTATTGATGAAGCAGAAGCCTATAATGAGCACCGTAAAGGGAGTTTTACTAAAAAACTATTGTATGCGATACAAAACAAATCAGAAAAAATGCAAAACAGGCTGAGATATGTTAGAAAAGTCAAATCTATGGCTCAAGATGAAATTGAGAAAATAAGCAGTTTTGTAACAGTTTATTCTTTTAATCCGAATTTTGCATTGAAAAAGCTAGGTTACTCAAAAGATGAAATTCCTAGTATTTCAAGCCTAAGTTGGGTAGATGTTTTATATTCTGCAAAAATGGAAATTGAATTAGGTAAAATCTCTGAAAGTCTTGGTAAAGGTGAAGTTAATACTGCATTCAAAGCTGATTCAAATATTGGAGAGGTTGCCATTAGACTTATGCATCAAGAAGAAGTTGAGGAAAGTACAAAAAAAGAAGCAACTTCGAAAAGTGTTTTGGTTGCCTTGATATCAAGACTCCTTGGGAGTTCAGTTGTGACAATGTCTACCGGAATAGAAACAAAGAGAGGGTATACAGAATTTATGGAGCTGGGAAAAGGCGTATCTATGAAGGAGTTTTTCGAAAGTGTAGATACTGAAGGCCCTGCATTTATTAATTCAAAGTTATTAAAACAATTATCAGAAATACAACTTATTGATACATTGTGTTTTAACAAAGATAGACATACAGACAATGTCATGATAGACATGGAGACTTATACTTTAAGTGCTATTGATAATGATTCAGCTTTCTTTACAGAGAATTTGAATCTAGAAAAAGGAACAAAGGGGACTGAAAGAATAGGTGGAGGACTTACGAAACATGAACACCTCCCTAAACTTGGACGATATCATGATAAAAAAATGGCGGAGCGTATATTAGCTTTAGATCCTCAAGTATTAGGATTTGTAGCAAGTGGTTTGATAAACAATGTTGAAATTGCAGCACTTAAAATGCGTTTAGCTGATTTGCAGAATTATCTTAAGAGATCAGACGTTATTCTAGTTGAAGATTGGACCATGGATGAGTTTGAACTTGATACTTGGGAAGAAGGAATGGAAAATCAGGAAGGTAATTACTTAAACCGATTGCTGAGTTTTCATAAAGGAGACCCTTCGGGTAGACAAGGTCGAGCATCGCATTGGAACAAATTAGATGAGTCGAATCCTTATAAATTGAGAGAATAGTCGAGAAATGAATGTGGTTTAAGAGAAAAATCATTGTTTGCCAATAGTTATAAAAGGCGGTGCTGAAGTGGGAATATTTGATAGTGTAAAAAAGATATTTAAAAAAGATAAGCCTAAAACAGATGAATCGAAAACCACTCAGCCTGAAGAGAAAAAAGAGGATGAGCAGGAGTTTGGTAGCGCTGAATTTGGTGAGGCTATTCTTGAAGTTCTTTTAAATGATTTTGATGATGGTGGAGAACTTGACCCAGAAATGTTGGCTACTGCTAAGGATAATCTTCCTGGTAGTAAGCTTTACGGTGCCTTTGATAAAATACGTGGGAAAAGTGAAGACAGTGAAGAATCAAAAGATGAAAAAGGTAAAAAAGGAAAAGCTAAAAAAACAACAATATCCTCCGATTTAGCCAAAGGGAAAGACATGGGTAAAGTGGGGAAAGAATATGGCAAGTTTATAGAATCAATTGTGAAATATGAAGAATATGTACGTTCAGAGAAAATACCAAACGTTGAACTTGGAGCTGAATCTACTGAAATAGCAACAGCCTACTTAGAGTTAAGTAAAGTGTATGAAAGCATTATTGAAGCAGCTTCTATTTATGAAGAACACCGTAAAAGTATTAAAGTAGGATTTTTACGTAATTTGCCTGGTGGAATAAAAAACCGTATGGCTTATGTTGCTAGCATAAAAGGCATGGTTGCTAAGGAACAAATGAAAGTAGGCGAATTCTTGGGGCAGTACGAAAAAGATCCTAAGAAAGTTGTAGCTAAACTGAGTAGCGAAGATGATGAAAAATCAGGTCCTTTGACTTGGTTTGATGCTATTTCAGCTGCTCGATCAGGGCTGTTAACAGAAAAGAAAAAATTTCCTGATCCGCCAACTAGACCTTTACCTAAACCACCTAAAAAGAAAAAACCTGTGAAACCAACGAGGCCTTTACCACCAACACCAAAGAAGAAACGTACACCACCTAGAAGACCTTTACCACCGACGCCTAAGAAAAAACAAGTAAAGCCAACTAGGCCATTACCACCGACACCTAAGAAAAAACCGGTAAAGCCAACTAGACCATTACCACCGACACCTAAGAAGAAACCGGTAAAGCCAACAAGACCTTTACCACCGACGCCTAAGAAGAAACCGGTAAAGCCAACTAGGCCATTACCACCGACACCTAAGAAGAAACCGGTAAAACCAACTAGACCTTTGCCACCAACACCTAAGAGAAAAAGATTATCACCACCAAATAGACCGTTGCCACCGACTCCTAAAAAGCGTCGGCCAACACCACCTAACAAACCATTACCACCAACACCAGAAAAAAAACTACAACCACCAAATAAACCGTTGCCAGAGATTCCGAAGCAACGTCCAGAACCACCAAATAAACCGTTGCCAGAGATTCCGAAGCAGCGTCCAGAACCACCAAATAGACCGTTGCCAGAACTACCCAAGCAACGTCGTCCAGAAAAACCAAATAAACCGTTACCTGAACTCCCTAATAAAGAAGAAATAGATCAAGAAATAGCTCAAGAAATTATGAACGAACAACCTGAAATAGGGAAGGTAGAAAGTAACGAAACGGATACTTTGTTGAAAGAATTAGACTCTTTAATTAAAGAATTGGATGATCTGATTAAGGACATTGATAAGAATGAAAACGATGATTCTAATCAAGAAATTGAACCACCTACAAATGATGTTAAAAATCTCGAGAATGATATTAAATCATTTGTGAATGGTTTGGAAAATCCAACAAACGAAGTTGAAAATCCGTCTAATGAAATAGATGGTTTTATGAGTGAAATTGATCAACTAATTAAGGAGATTAATGACTTAGCAAACGAGGTTGAACATGAGCCACAGGAAGTATTAAACCCAGAAGAAGAGATCGATGGGTTTACAACTGAAAATGAACCAAAAGAAGTACTCAATCCGGAAGAAGAGATAGATGGTTTTGAAACGGAAAATGAACCCAAAGAAGTACAAAATCCAGAAGAAGAAATAGACGGATTTACAACTGACCATGTATCTCAAAAGATTGAAGATAATGGTATTGAAGAGGAAGACAAAAAATCCTTTGACCAAAATACGATTTCTGGAAGAATGGTTGAGTTCCTAGGTCTTAATCCAAGTGCTATTGGTAAAAAGGCGCAAAAGAAGAACGGGAATGGAGATGTAAGCCAATTAAAAGAAGCATCTCAAATGATGTTACTAGAGACTTTGGTTAATGATGAACCGATGGAAGAAGCGCTTCTAGAAAAACAACGAAAAGCATATGTTCCTAACTTAGATGGTTATATTGATGGTGAGACAGCCAGCAAGATATTGGCATTAGATGGTAAGATGATGAGATTTATTATGCTTGATATTGTATCCGAGTTTGAACTGACGGTTTTAGAAACAAGGCTTTTTATTCTAAAGAAAATTCTTAGAAGCAAGTCAGACGATTTTGTTCAAGATTGGTCCGTGGAATTAGCTTTAAAAATGAGTGAAAGTACGGATGATGAGGGATAAGTGAAAGTTATTAATTATTTGGATAAAAGATGTAATTCAATCTGTTTATACAATACAGATAAGAAAAGAGGGTTTCAATGTTTAGGTTCTTAAGGCGAATAGAGACAATGTTAACAGCATCCTTTAGACCCATAACACGTAGATTTACGCGGGTGTTTTTAAGGGCGAGACGCGCACCTTATTATTTGTCGCGTAAAGCTATTTTCAAAGTGCGAACTTTGGGAAGAAGTAAGGAGAGTAGTTTAAAAGACTACGTTCCTTTCCGGCAATACTACTTTGCTAAGAGGCTCTTACTTCTTTTAGGGATAGGACTTATTGCGCTCTCGATATTTGGTTATATTTACTATGATCGAAACATGAGACCCTACAAAAAGTTTTATGCAGATCAAGAAATTACCTATACGGGAAACGTAAAAATCTATCACTCGAAAGAATTGAAAGAGCTCTTATATGAGGGATATGTAAAAGAGGGAATATACCACGATGAAGGTAAACTTTATTATGATATGGCACCCTATAGTCTAGAATATGCTGGTCAATTTAAGACAGGTAAGTTTAATGACGAGGGTGAGTATTTTGGTATTCAAGGGCATACCCTTTACAAAGGAGAATTTAAAGACAATTTATACGAAGGTATTGGTTCACTATACACCGATGATCAAGACAACGAACTCTTGTATGAAGGCGAGTTTAAGAAGGGGCAATACTTTGGTGTAGGTACACTTTATGGTAAGTCTCAAATACCGGTTTATGAAGGCAATTTTAAGAATGGGCTCTATTGGGGAGATGGCATTTTATACAATGCCGGGAAATCAACCAAAGCATATGAAGGTGGATTCACCAATGGACAATATTCCGGTAAAGGGAAAAAGTATGATGCCTTTGAACGTTTAGAAGGTGAAGGAGATTTTCTTAACGGCGAGTACAATGGACAAGCAATACTATATGACATACAAGGCAACATTAAATACGAGGGTCAAATGCGTGATGATTCTTATCATGGAGAAGGGGTTCAATATGACCCTGTAACCCTAGCCATAATTTATGAAGGGACTTTTCAAGATGGCCTCTATGACGGATTTGGTCGTTTAAGTAACGAACTTGGCGAACTCGTATACGAAGGTGGATTTACACAAGGCCTTTATCATGGATACGGTGCTTCTTATAGTCAAGATATTCTTCAATATGATGGGGAGTATAGTTTGAGCAGGCGTATTGGTGATGGTAGATTTTACGATAATCTTGGGGCTCTTCTATATGAAGGTGGAAGCACAAATGGCACTTATGATGGATTTGGAACACTTTATGATCCATCAACTGGCGACATACTTTTTAAAGGGTATTTCGACAATGGAATTGGTGACATTCTTTTATATATTGGAAAAACAGAAGAAACCATTATAGAAAAATTAGGAACACCAGATGATACATTGGTTTTAGACAAAGGGAACATTTTACTGCTGTATCAAAGTTTAGGCTTTGGACTTCATGCAGATTATGAAAGAAGAACTGAAACAGACATGATTATTACTGGCGTAAGAATATATGGTGATTTAGAAGTCTTTGGAATTAAACGTGAAATGACAGCTTCGATTATTGAAAGCATATTAGGAGCACCAAAGTCTCGTAACTTAGTACCAGAAGAAGGAGCAGCAGCTGATGCAGAACCAACACTAGATTTACTGACCTTCGTTAAAGGAAAGTATCAGATTGATGTTCCATATGCTTCGTCGGAAACTGAGAGTCAATACATTGCTGTAGAACTGTTGGAATAGTGAGGGATCAAAGATGAAGAAAAAATGGGTGCCGATAGTCATCATGGGGATTGTGCTAGTCGTTTTAGGCTTAGGGGTCTATATGAACGACTACATAGTCAATGATCCAAGCTACATGAGTTCCATTGATACTACTAAAAAAGCCGATAATCTAAATTATTTGGGTAATGATCTTGAGAATAATCACTATTATCTGTATAGCAGTAATGAAACATTTGAACAGATTGGTTTAAGATTGTTGGGCTTAGAATCCGCTACGACGCAGCGTTATTTACTTAAGGTGTCTCAAGGTGGAAAGATTCTTTATAGAAAACATTTGCCTGAAGAATTGGGTAGTGTCGTTAAGGTTGCTTTTGATGGAGACCAAAATATGTATTTTTGGACTCAAGCGAGAGATCCATATGGAATTTATGTAATTGGTGAAAAAATAATTAGATTTGATAAAACTTCAGGAAAAGATTTGACTATATACCAAGCAAACTATGCTGATCCTACCATTCCTGGAGAAGGTAATATTAGAGGTTTATCAAGTGGTAAAGAAATTTTCTATTATTACTTAGATGAAAATAAAGTATATGTTAATCGATACGATGGTGAAATTCACGTCGATAGAGTGATTTCATGGGATCCAGATGAAACCTTAATTGAAGTGTTGGGCACAACAGCTGAGAACACATTGTTATTATCAAAAAGTTCCAAAGTGTATGGTTTAACGGGAAGTTTGACCGCTTACAACGTTAAAACAGAACTCATTGCAGATTTCTTAAGTTCAGGGTCGACCTTGGATTCAGCGTATTTTGATGACAAGGGTAGCATTGTTATTGAAACCTTAGATATCGATGAGGAACTGGTTAGAAGCTATATGTTTAATCAGAAACTTAATATGATCACACCCAAAGAACAACATCCATGGCAAGTCTCTACACCTTATCAAGGCGTAATAGAAGATGTTAACCGCCTCAAACCAGAAAGCGGAATCGTTTTAAAAGCAGCTATTGTTTGGTTAATGCTTTTGGGTATATTAGGAATCTTTTTATACTGTATTTACTACTACTATGTTTACGTATTACAACAGAAAAATCCTTTGGTAATGAAGTTGCTATTAACTGCTATACCTATTGTCATTATTGGGATGATTATTTATATTCGTTTCAATTATATGAACACATATGTAGCTTTTAAGGATGAACTTGAAAGTAGTAAGTATATTGCTTTTAGTGAGGCAATGGACGACAAATTTCGAGAAATAGATGACATTAAAGGTGAAAGAAACGCTTTAGGTGAAATGATCGAGTCATATGAGAATGCAGATCATGATACTCAATTATATTCTGAACTCGTAGCATTAACACGCCTGTCTAATGGCGTAGGTACATCTATTGAAGGAACCTATTATGTCATTGATAAAGTTGTTGATGGAGAATCTTTTAAACTCATAGATGCTGATTTATCTGAGAAGGTAATGTATCCAAGATACGTTCATTATTTTAATGAAACTTTCTTTAAAAAAGCGGCAGCAGGAGAAACCCTTCATGGTAAAACAGGTTCTTATATATTTACTCTAAAACCTATTTATAATCAGAAAAACGAAGTCGTAGGAATCTTCCAAGTAGGTATGAACTACGGGAACTATCAAAGGGAAATAGAAGAAGAACTATTATACGGTAATTTACAGCGCTTAAGTATTATAACGGCAGTTATGATCTTAGTTATGGGCATTACCATATATATTATTTTAAGACCTATCGGAGCACTTACAAAATCTGTTCGCGATCTGTCAGAAGAGAACCTAGACTTTGAGGTTCAAAAAGAAACAAATGATGAAATTGGTGATCTAACAATGGCTTTCCATTACATTACCAATACATTAAAAGATTTTATTAGTCGAATAAGAAAGCTTAATAAAGCTTATTACAGATTTGTACCCGAAGAGTTTTTCCATGTTCTCGATAAAAACTCAGTCATGGATGTGGAACTTGGTGATAACAGACAATTGAATATGTGTATTATGAACGCGAGTATTTCTAACTACTATCAAGTATCAGAGCAATTCGAGAAAGAAGAACACTTTAAATATGTAAACAAAGTCTTGAGTTTAGTAGCTCCACAGATTAGAGAAAATTTAGGATTCGTAGACAGATATCTAGACCGCGGAGCTGTTGGACTGTTTAGTAATCGTGGTCATCATGCTATACAAGCAGCAATAGAAACTGTAAACGCCTTTTATAGCGATGATGAGCTAAAGGATATCTTTAAGCTGAATATTGGGATTCACCGAGGCGATTTACTAATGGGTATTATTGGCGAGCAAGAACGCCTTCAATCAATTGTGTTATCTGATGATGTAACGATGACATCTCAATTGCAAGAATTAGCTGATTATCTAAATATTTCTGTATTGGTTTCAGAAGAAGTTATCAACAGTACGGACGAAGAATTAAATGCATCCTATCGTCCCATAGGGAAGTTGATGATGAAAGACAGAAATAAAGCCATTACATTAATTGATGTATATGAAGGTGATGAAGTTCAATTGAAGCATAGAAAATCAATGACATTGAAAGATTTTAATGCAGGTATTACTGCTTACCAAGAAGGTCGTTTCTATGAAGCAAGAACCGCTTTTGTAAAAGTATTATCCGCTGTAGGAGAAGACAATATATCTAAGGCATACTTCTACTTAAGTGATCATTACTACAGAGAAGGAAAACCAGAGGAGTGGGACGGTGTACTAGATCTAAATTTAGTACGGTTCGATTTAGAAGGATAGGTGCTCTTATGTTTGTCTATAAAAATCCAAAAAAAAGGTATGCTATTCCATTGGATTTATTACTAAACAAAAAGAATAAAGAGCAACAAGAAAAGGAAAACAACTCACTAGAAACCAATATGGTTGATGGTGATACTGCAAGAGAAAGCAGTTTTCTTGATATTGCATCAAAAATAGGAAACCAGAAAATGCGTCTGTTTATTAAGTCTTTTGGAAATCTTGAGTTGTTCTCAAAAGGTGAAGATGATGCTGAGTTAGATCAATCGGATCCTTCTATGAATGTCCAAGGAAAACCTAAGAAGCAAATGCGAAATGAACTCAAGAACTTTTTTCCTTACAGGGTTCCTGAAATAGGCCAAATGGTCTCCAAAACGGGTGTAGATGATAATTTACGTGAGCCTGTGCATCCTTTAAAAGGAGACTGGATACGTTCCTTATTTAAAGGACTTAATCAAATGGGAAACGGTCTTAAATCTAAGATTAATGGCGATGAGGAACATGAAGAAGATGTTATGGATCGTGACCGTCTTAATGCTAATGAAGCGGAGCAAAAGAAACAACTCTCTGACGGACTCATGGAAATGATTAGTGAGATGAGTAAAGACGAGGAAAATGATGGAGATGCTTGGGGTGTAAGGCAACAAACAACCATTTTAAAGCTACTGACATCCTTTGGAGCTTCTTTCACAGAACTATTTAAATCAAACGGAGACCCAGCGAAACAGAAACAGATTCTAAAAGATTTTATGGACAATGAATAGAGGTGATTAAATGGGTGTACTTGTTACTTCAGGGGCTCAGTGTGTATGCTCCTTTGGATCTGCACCGTGTACCTTAAATGCAGTACCTTCTCATGGTGTTATTGCAACGAACCCTGCTGCAACCATCGACGATTACAAACCCGGTGTTAACCTTGCTACATTTGGTTCATGCCAAACCACAAGTAATCCAGCAGTAGCATCAGCCACTTCGGCAGCTATGGGTGTTTTAACACCACAACCTTGTACACCAGCTACTGCAGCACCATGGGCACCAGGGAGTCCTACTGTACTAATAGGCGGTAAACCAGCACTCAATAATGCGTCAACGTGTACGTGTTCTTATGGGGGCACAATCACCATAACATCTCCAGGGCAAGCTCAAACAATGGTTCCTTAGAAAAGGTGACACTATGAAAAAAACAATGGCTTTTATTATATGTTTATCTTTGCTTTTTCAGACTATATCTCTACCTGTATTTAGCGGAACAAAACTCACTTTTAGTGAAATGTTTAAATCTGCTGAAGATAACAGTGGAGATATAGCAGCGGCAGAAGTAGACATCATAAAAACAGAGAAAAAAATAAAAGAAGCTAAAAAATTTAAACGGGACCAAATTCTTAAGTCAATGTGGCTTTTTACAAGGAAATATCAGTATCCCAAAATAATGGGTATACGTACGAAAGTGCCCGAATCAGAGCATAATCATTTTATGGCAAAAAAAGAGAAGGGGTTTGTAATAGAAAAACTTCATTACGACCTAGAACTTTTATACACAAACATCTATATAACTGGCATAAAGATAGGACGAAAAAAAGTACTACTTCAAAAAACTGAAAATAGACTAAGAGTTGCTAAAAGTAAACTACGAGCCAAACTCATTGAACAAGCACAAGTTGACGAAGTTGTAGATCAAATAGAAACAATAAAAACAGAATTAACTGATTTAGAAGCAGAACTAGTAAGTTTAAAAATTGAAATGTCAGAGCTTATGGGAAAAGACGTCACAAGAGGATACACCTTTGATATGGAATTCATATATTTAGAACCTAGTCAAATTCCATTGGCAATGCTTATTTATCAGGCAATTGAGAATAACGCTACAATCTATAAAATGCGTAAGGATATCGAATATACAGAAACGAGAGTAAATGTCATAAAGGACGTTTACAATGATGAATTTTCAGGTTCCTTAATGGGTTCTTTAAACCGTTTAGCTAGTATCGGTTATGAAAATATTAAACCTAAAGATTTAACTTCTAGCTATTTAAATTTTGAAAAAATGGTTGTTGCTAGATGGGGAGATGATTGGAAATCGTATTACGGTATAGATCTCTTCTTCTTCGAAATCAAACTCCCTAAAATCTTTAGATTTGGTGAATTTGATGGCGTTCGTTTTTTAGATGATGGCAGATACGCTTTTATGAGCGAGGCATTTGATCTAATAAAGAAGATAAACAAGCTAAAAACAACAGAAAATAAAATTGCCCTAAGTATTAAAGCAAATTACATGATGCTTAGAAGCAAAGCAAAAATGTATAAAACAAAAATTGCTAAATTTAAAGAAGTTAATAAAACCTATGAGCTTAATCAAAAAAAGTTTGATGCTAAATTAGTAACCGCAGATGAGCTTATTGCAAATAAAGAAGAAATACAAGCTTTAGATGCAGAAATTTTTGATTTGCTCGTTGATATGACAAATATACTTAAAGAACTTAATCTTCAAACAGGAGGGTATCTAGAGCCTTATTTAAGAGGTGAGAAACCCCTCAGTGATATGAGTAAAGATGCACCTTTCCTACCCCTTGAGGATGAAGCGGGCGAACTGGATGCTCAGGCTATTAAAGCCTTAGCAGCAGCTAACAAACCAAAAGGTGTTGAGTGGGTTGTCACTCCAGTTGTAAAAGATATGTCATCTGAATTCAAGTTAATCATACCAGGCGAAGTCAAGTTTGAGAGCTATGCTCTATTCACCATCGATGGTAAAAAAATTGGTGAAAAAGCTGCAAAAGACAAAGGCGTTAAACATCTAAATATAGTATTAGAAGATCGAACACAAATTGTTATTAAGTTTTATAAAGGCAGTGAAGTCATTGATACCGGAATAATGGAGGGGTTTGGTAGCAAAGGCGCAATCAAATTTCTAGGAGGAGGAACATCATGAGACATGGATTTAAAACCAAAGTTTTATGTAGCATGTTGATCATGATCCTCTTGTCTACAGGAATGAGTTTTGCAGTAAAACAGCCTAAAGTAGACAGTTTAAAAGAAGGTTACTTAATTGTAGGTAGATGGATAATATATCTTCCACAAATGACTCAAAAACATTTTGATGCAGCCATTGGTGGTGTCACTGATGAGTATGGTATTTACTACAAATCCGAATTTGCAGGTGGGACTTGGTACAAACTAAAAGAGTGCTCAAATATTTTTGATATTACTGTTTTATCAAGCGACAACATTGTAGATTGTAAGCTTTTGGATTCTAGAAAGTATCATTGCCAAGTCAACGAACAAGGTGTATTGATCAAATTTACAGACGATACAGTTACGGAACCACCTGCTGATAAACCTGATGAAGACCCTGTAATAGATAAGTCTAAGGCTGAGGCACTAGCTGATAAAGTTGATGCAGCCGAAGAATCATTAGAGGCGGCAAAAGATGATGGTGACGATGAAGCGATTATAGCTGCACTTAGTAAAAAGTTAGCAGATTTAAAAATAGAATTAGCTGTTGCAGAGGCGAGTAATGGTATTCCTTTAGACGATTTAGTAGTGGA
>Ga0070725_10000638_pt1 | contig 23028 bp, 18 predicted proteins | sample tdDd002_FD_69781 | JGI IMG/M metagenome (GOLD analysis project Ga0070725, IMG submission 69781) | Marine sediment microbial communities from the Atlantic coast under amendment with organic carbon and nitrate - tdDd00.2 | ecosystem: Environmental > Aquatic > Marine > Coastal > Sediment | place... | reverse complement strand
CGTTTCGGATCATCCCGGCCGATATTCTGCAACTAGCAGCGGACGGGGGGATCGGGTATCACCCCTCGCTCTTGCCCGCATACAAGGGGCGCAATTCGGTTCGGGATTGCATAGAAGCGCAAGAACGAGTGACCGGCGGGACGGTCTATCGCCTCACTGAAGAGATCGACGGGGGCGGTGTTCTGCTTCAGGAGAACGTCGCCATTCTGGAGGGGGAAAATGCGCTGGGGTTGTGGAAACGCGCGCTAGCCCCGCTGGGGGTGAAGTTGCTGTCTCGTGCGGCGGTTAAGATGAGGTCCGGCGGGGCTTGGTAAAAATTTCTGTCCGAAAGCTAAGCAATCACCGTCCGAAAGCTGGCGCGCCGCTACAGTTACCGGCCAAAGCCCGGCCATGGTGCTGCACTATACCAAGAAGGTTCGGCAGAAGATCAGGGCGATTCAGGCGCAGAACATGCGAACAGAACAAAAACAGAATGTTTAGACATTTGTTTAGACGGTGCTGGCTGCACCGGTCATCATGTTCGCTAAGTCATTGAAATTATTTGGAGGCGAGTACCGGAATCGAACCGGTGTACACGGATTTGCAATCCGCTGCGTCACCACTCCGCCAACTCGCCGCCAGAAGTGGTAGAGGCGGATTATAGGATAAGCACGCGCTCTGCAAGAGGTGAAGCAGCGGCGATTTGACGTTTCATAGCCGTTGCCGCCCGCGCGAGAATATGACAAAACCATAGACAAGATTCTGAACGAACGAGTTTAGCTTATGACCAACTATGCCGCCCGCCGTACAATGATGGTAGACACGCAGATCCGTCCTTCGGATGTGACCAAGTTCCCAATCATTGATGCCATGCTCTCTGTTCCACGCGAAGACTTCGTGCCGACCGACAAAATTGAGGCCGCGTATGTCGGTGACAATGTCAGTCTGGGCGGTGCGCGTGTCGTGTTGGAGCCCCGTACATTGGCCAAGATGCTGGATGCGCTGGACGTGCACTCGGACGAGCTGGTGATGGATGTGGCCAGCGGGCTGGGCTACTCCTCGGCGGTGATTGCCAAGATGGCCGCAGCCGTTGTTGCGGTCGAAGAAGACGAGGCCATGGCCGAAGACGCACAAACAGCGTTGGCGCGGGCAGGGGCGGACAATGTGATCCAACATGTCGGGCCCTTGGCCGAAGGCGCTGCTGCACATGGTCCTTATGATGTGATCGTGCTGGAAGGCGCCGTTGAGCATCTGCCCGATGCGATTTTGACCCAGTTGAAAGAAGGCGGGCGCATTGCTGCACTTTTTGCCGACGGAGAACTGGGTGTCGTCCGTATAGGGTACAAGATTGATGGCGAAATGAACTGGCGCTTTGCATTCAATGCCGGTGCGCCGGTGTTACCGGGCTTTGAGCGGCATCGAGCATTCACGCTCTGAAGGTTGAGAGAATTCAGGCCGCGCTCGTAAGGATACGGGCGCGGTTTTTGGTTAGTAAACAGGGGCCGGGATCGGGCCAAGCAGGAGCGAGACATGGGAATGATGGATGTCCGAAAACGTGTTGCTGTTGGGGGGCTGGCTTTGGCGCTGGCCATTGCCTCGCCTGCTGCGGCGGTGGCTGAAAACCTGGCTGATGCGCTTTCATCTGCTTACAACAACAGCGGTTTGCTGACCCAATACCGTGCGGTCCTGCGCGCCGCTGATGAGGATGTCGCCGTTGCGGTGTCCGCGCTGCGTCCAGTCATCGGCTGGTCCGGTAGTGTTGAATATTCCAAATCGCGCTCAAGATCAGCGTTCTTTCCTGTGACCAGCTCCGGTACCAGCGCGTCTTTGGGGCTTGGGCTGGATTGGGTGATCTGGAACGGTGGTAGCTCCAGGCTGACTATTGATGCCAAGAAAGAGGCGGTTTTGGCCACGCGTGCGGCGTTGGTCGGGGTCGAGCAGAACATCCTGCTTCAGGCGGTTGATGCCTACATGAGCGTTCGCAGTAGCTCTGAGACCGTGGCGCTGCGTCAGAACAACGTGCGCGTTATCACCGAAGAATTGCGCGCCGCCAAGGACCGTTTCGAAGTGGGCGAAGTGACCCGCACCGATGTAGCCCAGGCCGAAGCTCGCCTTGCTGCAGCCCGTAGCGCCTTTGCGCAGGCGCAAGGGGATTTGGTTTCCGCTCAGGAATATTTCAAAGCTGCGGTCGGGCGTCGGCCGGGGGCCTTGGTGCCGCCACCAGCCGTTCCGGCCACAGCCAAGACCATGGCCGAAGCCAAATCCGTCGCCGTACGCAATCACCCGGATGTCAAAAAGGCGCAGCACGAGGCCGCAGCCGCTGATTTGGTTGTTGCGATCACTCGTGCCTCGGCGAAGCCGACCGTTTCGATCGGGACCTCGCTTGGACTGGTCGAGAATTTCGATAGCACTAATTTCGCCAAGTCCGGCTCGGTCTCGTTAGAGGTCACAGGCCCGATTTATGCCGGTGGCAAGGTGTCGGCGCTGTATCGCCAGGCCATCGCCAACCGCGATTCTGCCCGTGCGAATCTGTTGGTGACTTCGCAAAGCGTTGAGCGCTCGGTTGGCACGGCTTTTTCTAACCTGAAGGTTGCGCGTGCAGCCCGCACCGCCTTTGGCCAGCAAGTTCGCGCCGCAACCGTTGCCTTCCGTGGTGTTCGCGAAGAGGCGACCCTGGGCGCCCGGACAACGCTGGACGTCCTGAACGCGGAACAGGAATTGCTGGACGCACAAGCCAGCCTGATTTCAGCCCGTAACAGCGAATATGTCGTCGCGTATTCCTTGCTAGAGGCGATGGGGCTGCTGACGGCTGAGCACCTTAAGCTTCAGGTTCAGCGCTATGACGAGGCAGCCTATTACAATCAGGTTAAGAACGGCCCAGCCTCGGTCAGCAAACAAGGCCGCCAGCTGGAGCGTGTGCTCAAGAGCCTCGGTAAAAAATAAAACTTTGCGCATCGGTTGAGCGGAAAGACACTCGGGGGTACACTTGCCCCCGAGGTTGAGTGGATAAAATCATGTCAAATCCAGTAACGAACGCAGATATCGAGGATGTCCTGTCCTCTATCCGTCGGCTTGTATCCGAGGATGCACGCCCACAGGCCGCGCCCGAGAAGGTGGACGGCATGGATCGGCTGGTCTTGACGCCGGCCCTGCGTGTGATGGAGTCCGAGCGTCCCGAAGAAGTGACGTCGGGAGAAGCCGTTGAGGACTGTTCTGACGCATCCGAAGATCAGGTTCCCGAAGAAATGCCGCGCCCGGAATTGCTGGAAACGCATGAATTGGTTGATCTGAACCAGGATGACACTGGCCGCCGCAACCTCGAAGCCCGCATCGCCGAGCTTGAAGCCGTAATTTCCGACACAGGGGACCACTGGGAACAAGACGGAGAAGAGGGGAGCGCAAATGCTGGCGGCCCGGTCCAAAGCTTGAACTGGGAAGAGTCTTCTGACGACACTGAAGTAGAAGAGAGCGACCCGTCGGCCGAGCAAGAGCACGACGTCGATGAGGCCGGGTTCGTTGAAATGGCCGAAGAGCCGTTCTTGGCCTCTGAACCCGTTGATTTCCCGATCGAGCCAAGCACCGAGGTCGAGGACGATTTCGCGCCGGACGATTACGAGCAGGCGTCACTGGACGAAGAGGTGGCTGACGCCGCCGAACGATCCGATGAATCTGACGAAGAGTACAGCGCCGAGGCCGCGACCGAAGTTGTCGTAGACGAGGATATGTTGCGCGAGCTGGTGGCCGAAGTCGTTCGCCAAGAACTGCAAGGCGCCTTGGGCGAGCGGATCACGCGCAACGTCCGCAAATTGGTGCGCCGCGAAATCCACCGGGCACTGACCAGTCAAGAACTGGAATAAACCGGTTCTTGCGCAAGGCGGAGCAGCCCAACGATATCCAGATGATGCTCCATATGAGCGGCCAGGGCGTCCAGCGTCGCCTCGATCATGCTGTCATACTCTAGGCCACTGTTGACCCCCAACTCTGCCAAGAAGGCCTGCCGGAACCTGTCCGCGCTGAATAGCCCGTGCAGATAGCAGCCGCGTACACGGCCGTTTGGGTTGGTTGCGCCCTCGGTGCGATCCTTTAGCTGTAGCCAGCCCCGCGCGCAATCCGGCCCCTCGGTCCGCCCCATATGGATTTCATACCCTTCCAGCGCGTCCCCGGTCGGCAAATAGGTGGCCCGTGTCAGTGACAGGTGTTTTTCCGGCTGCATGGTTGTCGAGATATCCAGAAGGCCCAAGCCCGATGTGCTACCGGCCGCGCCTTCCAGCCCATCAGGGTCATGAATGTCACGGCCAAGCATTTGATACCCGCCACAGATCCCCAATACATGCCCGCCGCGGCGCAAATGCGCCTGCAGGTCGATATCCCAGCCCTGTGCACGGAAAAACGCCAGATCCGAAATCGTGGATTTTGACCCTGGGATCAGAACCAGCGCGGCATCTCCGGGCAATGGATGGCCAGGCTCGATGATCTGGACAGTTACGCCGGGTTCGCTTGAGAGGGGGTCAAGGTCGTCAAAATTTGCGATTCGGGGCAGGTGGGGCACTGCGATTTTCAGGTCTCCCGATCCACCCGAGGCAATGTCCATCACGTCCTCGGCCGGCAGTTTCCAAGCGTCCTGGAACCATGGCAAAACGCCCAGAGAGGGCCAGCCAGTGCGGTCCTCAATGAAGGTTACGCCATCGTCAAACAGGCTGACGTCTCCGCGGAATTTATTGACCGCAAAGGCGCGGATCATTGCCGCATCAGAGCGGGGCAGAACCGCTTGCGTGCCAACAAGCTGCGCGATCACGCCGCCCCTGTCGATGTCACCGAGCAGGACAACGGGCACGCCTGCGGCCTCGGCAAAGCCCATGTTGGCAATGTCCCCTGCACGCAGGTTAACCTCGGCCGGGCTGCCGGCGCCCTCGATGACGACGACATCCGCCTGAGTGCATAGCCTTTCAAAGCTCTCAAGGACGTAGGGCAGCAGTGACGGTTTCTTTTTGCCGAAATCTCGTGCCATCTGCGTGCCGACGCGTTTGCCCTGAACGATGACCTGAGCGCCGGTGATGGATTCGGGTTTCAGCAGGACCGGGTTCATATCCGTATGCGGGGCCACTTTGGCGGCTCGTGCCTGAAGCGCCTGTGCACGGCCGATTTCGCCGCCGTCCGACGTGACTGCTGCGTTGTTTGACATGTTTTGCGGCTTGAAGGGGCGGACGGTCAGGCCACGATTGACCAGCGCACGAGCCAGGCCAGCAACAAACAGTGACTTGCCCACGTTCGAGCCGGCCCCCTGAAACATGATCGCCTTTGCCATGTGTGTCTCCGCGTTGCTGCACAGGGATCGGTGTAGGCGCAGACACGCGCACGAGAAAGGCCCAAAAGAAAACGCGCCCCCATAGGGAGCGCGTTTTTCGTCAGATAAGAAGGGCAGAGGCCTTAGGCAGCCTCGGCCTGTTGTGCAGCATTGCGACGTTCGCTTTCTTCGCGCGACAGCGCAACCGAGGTGCGGACACCTTTGCCGACGAACTCCATCAGACCCTTCACAACACGTTCGTTGGGGTCGATACCGGCGCAGGTCAGCACCTCACGGCCGTCGCGGGACCGTGCCCAGCGAGCGATCTGTTCGGGTCCATTGCCGTATTTCTTGTCATCGGCAATAGCATCATCCAGTGCAGCCAACACAACGGCTGCAAACAGTTTACGTGCACGGTTGCCTTGCTCATTATTGAAGGCGGTGCCGTCAACGAAATCTTTCATGTTCCGTCCTTTGTTATTGGTCTTGTCTTTTTAGGCGTGGCGTTCCTTATGACGGATTGAATGCGATTCGGATAGGCTCTGATTGCATGGCTATCATGCAAATTTTGCATAGCTTTGATTGGATCGAACCTAAATCTCGTCTTCTTGCGCCGATGGCTGACACAAGATATAGGAACGGACAAATTCCAATCAACCTTTCAGCAAGGTTTTGCCTATATGTCCAAAATCAACGGTAACGAAATTCGCCCCGGCAATGTGCTGGAACATGACAAGGGCCTGTGGGTCGCGGTCAAGGTCGATCATGTGAAGCCCGGCAAGGGTGGCGCCTTCGCTCAGGTCGAGCTGAAGAACCTGCGCACGGGATCGAAACTGAACGAACGCTTCCGCAGCGCCGATAAGGTCGAACGCGTCCGCCTGGAACAAAAAGACCAACAGTTCCTGTACGAAAACGACGGGATGCTGGTGTTCATGGATACCGAAACCTACGAGCAGGTCGAACTGCCGGCGGATCTGTTGGGCGAACGCCGCCCCTTTTTGCAGGACGGTATGACCGTCGTGATCGAATATCATGACACCGAAGCCCTGAACATGACCCTGCCACAAAAGGTCGTCTGCAAGATTGTCGAGACAGAGCCAGTGGTCAAAGGCCAGACGGCTGCGAATTCGTTCAAGCCAGCTGTGCTGGAAAACGGCGTACGTGTGATGGTACCGCCGTTCGTCGGCCAGGACGAAAACATCGTGGTCAACACCGAGACTATGGAGTATTCTGAACGCGCCTGATCTCTTGGGAGGAGGTCGCGTAGAAAGCCGGGCTTAGGCCCGGATTTTTGCGTTTCGATTCTAGGGCAGAGCGATTGAGAAGCGCGAAGCTTGAACCCGTTTTTACATTCTGTATCATCTATGCATTGCTTAGAGGTTTACGAATGCTTTCAAAATTGATGTTTCAAGTCGGGCGGTTGTTCAAAAATATCCGCCTGTTCCACGTGATTATTGTTGTTTTGCTTGCTGTTCCAGCGTCGCTTTATGTGGTCGATACATTGGATAGATGGGAACGCGAGGCAAAGATCGAGCGCGCAGAGGCTGCGAAAATCCAAGCCGCCCGTGACAAAAAGCGAAACGAAGAGCGGGCCCGTGCCCGCAAACTGGCCGAAGCGAAACAACGCGCCAAAGCCCAGTTGCAAAAAGAGGTCACGCTGGTCGGGAAAGGATCAAGCAGCATCAGGCGTTCTGGTATTTACGTGTCGCCAGCCAAGCTGAACTACAGCAGCTATAAATCCTGGGTCGAGCCGTATTATGAGACCAAGTATGTGAATGGTCGATCCGTTAGCCGCAAGCAGGGAGGGTACTACAAATCGATTGATGACGGCGCCAAAATTAACTTTACCGTCACGAACAAATTGAAAAATTACGAAGTAACGGTGAAGGGAAGCTATAGTTTCAAGACCAAATTCACCAAGGCCAAAAAGGCCTGTCCGGCAAAGTTCCGAGGCCGGACGTTTCGCGGCACCTATACGGTCAAACTGGCTCCGGGTGAGACGAAAAAGGTATCCCTTCATAAGGGTACCAAGACCAAAGGATCGTTCTACGGGCTGTGTTTGAACGTGCTTGGCGTGGTGCCAACGCATTATCCGGATCTAGACATGAAAAGCCTCAAGGTCACGACGACGTCGGCCTCGGCAAGACGGAAATACTAAGAGGCAGGCGCTAGCGGGAAACATCATTGTCCCAGATGACATCGTGGCCAGCGGCGCTCAGTTGCCCTTTGGCACGGTCGAACCTGAGATAGGCGATGGCGCGACCGTTCGATTGAGTGAACAGGATCCCAGCCTCTTTCTCACCTGCCATGATCGGGGTGCCAATGGGGGCGGTCCCGTCGATCTGCACGGTGGTCAGCCCTTTGCGCAACTCGGTCTTGTGCTTCATGCGGGCGGTGACTTCTTGCCCGACATAGCAGCCTTTGCGGAAATCGACACCGTTCAGCCGTTCGAACCCGGCCTCAAGGATAAAGGTGTCTGACGAAAGCTCGACCCCGGTTTCGGGAATGCAATGAGCCACGCGAATGGCATCCCAATCAGTACCATCATCACCCGCGTCCGTTCCATACAGACGCCAGCCAAGCGCGGGATGGCGCGGGTCAGTCACTGCGCCATCGGGGCAGGGGCCAGTGCCCCGGTGAACCTTCAGGTCTGTCTCTTCCAGAGAGACCTTGGCGCGTAATTTGTACATGTTCAGACGAGGCAGCACATTGGGGGCCAGTGCGGCGTCGATGTCCAGCAACACGTCATCGCCATCCGGGATCAGCAGAAAATCAGCCATGTATTTGCCTTGCGGCGTCAGCAGCGCTGCGTAGACAGGGCCATCCTGAAGGCGGGAAATATCGTTGGTCACCAGGCCTTGCAAAAAATGCTGGCTGTCTGGCCCCGTGATGCGGATGATTTTTCTGGTCATTTGGCTCTCCCGTCCTGCGCGTCATTTGTAATATAGGGTAGAGCGCCGGGGGCAACAGGGTCCGGCCAGAATAAGGGACAGAAGATGCGGGCAGCGCTAAGCGTGGTGATACCGACGTTGAATGCCGAAGGCGGACTGCCGGGGTGTTTGGCTAGCCTGATGGAAGGGCTTGAGGCTGGGCTGATCCGCGAGCTGGTGATCTCGGACGGTGGGTCAACGGATCGGACAGTGCAAATCGCCGAGGACGTGGGCGCCATGCTGGTCAGCGGTGCTCCGTCTCGTGGCGGGCAACTGCTGCGCGGTGTCGAGGCCGCAGGCGGTGATTGGCTGCTGTTGCTACACGCGGATACGGTGCTAGAGCCGGGCTGGTCAGACACTGTGGCCCAGCATGTGCAGCAAGAGAAGGCGGGCTATTTCCGGCTTGGGTTCCACGCGCCGGGCCTGGCGGCGCGGGGTGTGGCGTGGTGGGCTAATCAACGGTCCCGTTGGTTTCAGCTGCCATACGGTGATCAGGGGTTGGTGATTTCGCGCGAACTGTTGGCGCAGGCCGGAGGCGTCCCGGACATCCCCCTGATGGAGGATGTCGCCATGGCGCGGGCCTTGCGTGGACAGTTGGTTATGCTGCCGGTTACCGCCCGAACAAGCGCCGAGAAATACGAGCGAGAAGGCTGGTTCCGTCGGGGCCGTCGGAACCTGTGGACCCTTTGCCGTTATTTGCTGGGCGCCGACCCGCACGCGCTTGCGCGAGGCTATCAGCGGTCGGGCCGTCGGTCTTGAACTGAAGCGCGTGTAGCTCGGCATAGATGCCGCCGCGGTCCAGCAATTCGTCATGGGTGCCTTCGTCCACGACGCGGCCCTTGTCCATGACCACGATCTTATCTGCATTGCGCACGGTGGACAGGCGGTGCGCGATCACCAGCGTGGTGCGGCCTTGCGCCAGTTTATCCAGCGCCTCTTGGACGACCTTTTCTGATTGGGCATCCAGGGCGCTGGTTGCTTCGTCCAGCAACAACACCGGCGTATTGCGCAGCAAGGCGCGGGCGATCGCGACACGCTGACGTTGCCCACCTGACAGGGCAGATCCACGCGGCCCCACGGGGGTTTCCAGCCCATCGGCCAGCTTGGGCAGGAAATCCTGCACGTGGGCTGCTTTCAGGACGTCGTCCAATTGCGCGTCGGACACATCGGTACGTCCCAGTAGGATGTTCTCGCGTAGGGTTTCATCGAACAATGCGGCGTCTTGGGATACGACGGAAAACAGCCCGCGCAGATCGCTCAGCGATAGGTCCGTTGCTGCTGTATCCTCGATCAGAACTTTGCCCATTTGCGGGTCAACCAGACGTGTCAACAGATTGAACACGGTGGACTTTCCAGCCCCCGAGGCCCCAACCAGCGCAGTGGTCTTTCCCGCAGGTGCAACCAAAGTTGCCCCGTTCAGCACCTTGGTTTCACCGTAAGACAGGTGGATGTTTTCCAGTCGTACCTCGGGCGTGCCTTTGGGCAGGGGTTTGGGCATTGCGGGGCTGAGCAATGTAGGCTGGAAATCCAGCAGCTCTTTGATCCGCTCAATCGCAGCGGCGGCGTTCTGCCAGATGCCGGTGACGGACCCTAGACGGCGCAGCGGCTCGAACGCAAAGCCGATGGCAGTGAAAAACGACATGAACTCGCCGATTGTTTTTTCACCGGCGATGATCTCGGCCCCGCCGAAGACCAGCACCCCCAGAAATCCAACGCCCGCCATGATGTCGATCAGGCCGGGAATCGATGCGGCGCCAAGTTTTGCTTTGACCTCTGCGCGGACCAGATTGTCGGTCAAATCGCGGTAACGGGTGGATTGGTAACGTTCCAAACGGTTCAGTTTGACCGGGATGATGCCGTGGAACACCTCGTCCAGTCGGGTGGCCAGTTTGGCACCGGAATCGCGCGCCTCGCGGGCGCGGCGGCGGACAAATTTTTGCACGATGGCTGATGGCAACACCATGATTGGTGTACCGATACAGGCCACCAGCGCCCATTGCCAATCGACGGAAATCGCCACCCCCATCAGGATCACCAGCGACACCAAATCGCGGCCCGCGCCGGTGATGATGGCGTTCCAGACCTGGCCCACGGCCTCGACATCGGCTTGTACCCGCTGGATTAGAAAACCGGGCGGGTGGGTCTGGTGAAAGCTGCTGTCCTGATCCATCAGATGATCCAGCATTTCGGTGCGCATATCAGCAGCCGAGCGTTGCGAGATCAGCGCCAGCAACACTTTTTGCCCAACCGATGCGATGGCGCGCACGATGAAAATCGCCAGAATGGCCCCGCCGACCCACCAGATCGCGCCGTGATCCCCGGCGACAAAGACCTGATCGAACATCGGCCCCATCATCCAGCTGAGCGCGCCCAGCATCGAGCCTTCGAGCGCCATGAACGCCAGCGCCGCCAGCAGCAGCCACAGGTGTTTATGCAGGTATTTTCGCCACAACCAGCTAAGCAGATGCGCTGAGGACGTATCAGGCTGAGGGGTCGTTTGGGTCATTTTTTGCCCTTTCTGCGGGCGTCGAATTCGGCCTGAATCCGGGCGGGATCATAATCGGTGGCCAGCCAGTCTTCGAATGATACGGGCGTGGCGGCATTGGCGGCGGCATAGCTGTCCAGCAGGTGATCCAGCACGCCGGTTTTGGTCCATTTGAAATGGATATAGCGCGGCGACAACATGCGGCGGGCTTGGTTGACGGGCTCGCCTTCGATGGTCATCAGGTAGATCGTGCTGGCCAGCCCGGCGCGGTCGGCCCCCGATTTGCAATGCATCATCATTGGACGTTCGGCCGCACGGAACGCCTTGATCAGCGCCAGCAGAGTTTCGGGTTTGGGTGCCTTGCGGGCTTGCAGGGGCAGGTTGACCAAGGTCAGCCCCAGCGCGTCGCAGCTCTCTTTTTCGAACAGATAGCGCGCATGGCGGGCCTCGCCGCGCAGGTTTATGACGGTTTTGATCCCCATCTCGGCATATTGTACGAAACGGTCATGCGTGGGTTGGTTCGATCGGTAAACCCCCGGAGCAATTTGAAAAAAGTTCTTCCACCGATAGCGCAGGATCGCGTGATCCAGCCAATGGTAGTGACGCATTGCACGGGCGCGTTGGACTGGGTCAGAGAGGTCATATTCCGTCTCTAGCCGCAGGTTGCGTTCCCATTGCTTGAATTTTGCCAGCGGTTTCATGCGGGTCCTGAGGCTGTTTCGTCGGGTCTTGTAGTGTTTGGGGGGGCAACTGGCAAGCGTGGGGGGCTTTGACAGTGCAGCGGGCAGCACATATGTGCAGGGCAATCATATAGGTAAAGGGGCTGGCGTCATGTCAGATGTCCAGATTGAGGTGATCCAAAAGGTGCGGTTGCGCTTTTTGACAGCCAGTATCGGTGGCCGTTGGCGCAGGGTGCGTTGGGGGGCCTGGGCGCTGTATGTGCCGGGGCGTCAGCTGAAACTGCTGCATTCGGTCGGCGGGCTGGTGCACTGCATTTATCACAAGGCCCCCCGCCGCGAGGCCGTATTGTCTGGCAGGCTGGACCGGCCCTCCAAGGTGCCGCTGGAATCCTGGCAGGCCGCGTTGTCCAAGCCGATCATGCGCCGGGTGGCCGAAAACTATCTGTGTCTGCAACGGCTGTATGCCGCGGGGCTGGGCCCCGAGCCTCTGGGCCTGGTGATCGTGCCCGACTACAAGGCGTGGTTTTCGCGCGGGCGGACCTTTTCGGCCGGTTACAGGGTGGCCGATATTAATCTTCTGCCGGAAAAAACACCCGCCACCGAAGAACAAGTGCGTGCAGCCGGTGTGATCCCCGATTTTTCAAAGGCGATCATCCGCGAGCAAATCCGTGGGTACGCCAGTGATCTGAATTCCGTGCGTGGCGTGATGCCAGATGGTGGCGAGGACGAAATCACCGCACTCGAAGCGCAACTGAAACAGGCGCTTTCTCAGGCGCGCGGCGCTTAGCAGACCAGACCGTAGACTTGCGGAATTGACGCTGGCGACGGGAAGAGTAGGCTCTGAAAATCTGAGAACGGAGTTTCCCACATGAGCTTAGCTAACGGTTTGCAATATCTGGCCATTCCTGGCCCCTCGGTCATGCCAGAGGCCGTATTGCGGGCGATGCACCGCACAGCGCCCAACATCTACGAAGGCGAGCTGGTCGACATGATGGACGGGCTGATCCGAGATCTAAAGCGCGTCGCACGGACCGAACATAATGCGGTGATCTATATCGGAAACGGCCACGGCGCCTGGGAGGCTGCGCTGTCAAATGTGCTGGAACCGGGGGACCGTGTCTTGATGCCATCGACCGGGCGGTTCGGCCATGGTTGGGCGGATATGGCTGTCGGATTGGGGGTCGAGCCGGAAATTCTGGATTTCGGGCGTAAAACACCGTTTGACCTTGTCGCGGTTGCCGAGGCTTTGGCCGCCGATACAGGGCACAAGATCAAAGCTGTGCTGGCGACGCATGTGGATACTTCCAGCTCGGTGCGCAATGATATTGCAGGGCTGCGGGCGACACTGGACGCGGCGGGGCATCCGGCCTTGTTGATGGCTGACTGCATTGCGTCATTGGGGTGCGATGTGTTCGAAATGGACGCTTGGGGCGTCGATGTGATGGTGGCGGCCAGCCAAAAGGGGCTGATGGTGCCGCCGGGCCTGGGCTTTGTGTTTTTCAACGATCGCGCAGCCGCGCGGCGCTCTCAGATCGAGCGGGTCAGCCGCTATTGGGATTGGGTGCCACGCAGCCAACCCGAGATTTTCTATCAGTATTTCGGAGGCACGCCGCCGACGCATCATCTGTATGGGCTGCGGACCGCGTTGGATATGATCCATGCCGAAGGGATGGACACTGTTTGGGCGCGTCATGCCACGCTGGCCCGCGCGATCTGGGCTGCGGTTGACGCCTGGGGGCAGGGCGGTCCGATGTCGCTGAACGTCGAGGCACCAGAGGATCGCAGCCACGCTGTCACCGCGCTGAGGCTGGGGGCGCCGCATGGAACCCGACTGCGCCGCTGGGTCGAGGCGGAAACCGGGATGACGCTGGGCATTGGGCTGGGCATGTCCGAGCCGGACGATCCAAACGGCGACGGGTTTTTTCGCATCGGCCACATGGGGCACGTGAATGCGCAGATGGTGATGGGAATGCTGGGCAGCATTCAAGCTGGGCTGATCGCATTGGAAATCCCGCACGGTGCAGGCGCATTGGAGGCCGCAGCGAAGGTTATGGCCACTGGCTAGGGTAGGGCTCGGCTGCGAGCCCGCGGTGGACCCAGATCACTCCGAGAATCCACAACAGGTTTACCAGCGCCATCAGAAGGGCCGCGTTGGTATAGTTGGGGGCTTTGCGCATCGGTGTTGTGCGGGGCAGCCACCTGTGATGATACGACGATTGACGGGATGCGGCGATGAAATTCCCGTGAGGCTCAGGCTCAGGCTCAGGCGCGAGCAGCCTTGAGTGCCTGTGGGAGGACCATTTCCAACAGGTTCAGGTCCTCGGGGCGACCGGCGCTGATACGGATGCAGCGATCCTGGGGCGTGACGAACGGCATACGTACGAACAGATCAAGGGCGACAAGCTCTGACAGTACCCGGCGCGCGAAATCACCGTCCTGACCACAGTCCATCGCCACGAAATTGGTAGCAGACGGGAGTGTCGTTAGCCCGTTGGCCTTGGCAATCGCGGCAATGCGGTCCCGTGCCGCCGCGACGTTTGCGACGGTTTGCGCGAGGTATGCGTGGTCTTCGAGCGCGGCAAGAGCGCCAATTTGCGCAGCGCGGTTCATGCCAAAGTGATTACGGATTTTGTTGAAGGCCGTGATTAGATCACGCGCCCCCATGGCATATCCAACACGAGCGCCAGCCATGCCGTAAGCCTTGGAAAACGTGCGCATACGGATCACGCGCGGATCGTCGATCTGGATTGGTGCGGCGGTCCCTTCGGGGGCGAACTCGATATAGGCCTCGTCCAGGATAAACAGGGTATCGGCAGGCAGGGCCTGCATTGCCGCGACGATGTCCGCACCGCTGTGCCAGGTGCCCATCGGGTTGTCGGGATTGGCCAGATAGACCAGTTTCGCCCCGACTTCGGCGGCTTTCGCAAAAAGAGCGGCGGGATCTTCGTGATCCCCTTTGTAGGGCACTTTGTGCAGCACCCCACCAAAACCCGCCACATGATAATTGAAGGTCGGGTAGGCGCCCTCGGACGTGACCACGGCGTCGCCCGGCTCGATCAGCAGCCGAACCAGATAGCCCAGCAATCCATCAATGCCTTCGCCGACCACGATATTCTCGGGCTGGATGTGGTGATGATCGGCCAGTGCAGCGCGCAGATCGTGGGATTCCGGGTCGCCATACATCCACTGGCCGCTGCTGGCCTGCGCCATGGCGTCAATCGCGCGGGGCGAGGGGCCAAAGACGTTTTCGTTCGCGCCAAGACGTGCCTTGAAAGGGCGTCCGTTGGCACGTTCCTGCGCCTCTGGGCCGACAAAGGGCACAGTTGCAGGAAGCGAGGCGACAAGCGGGGTGTAACGAGGACCGGTCATGTCTTTCAGATACGCGCAACTACCTGTGCGAGGCAAGCAAAGAGAGATGCCCCCACGTCTTTGTAGATTTCAATCGGGTTTCGCCGATACTGCGGGAAACTCAGGAGGAGATCCCAAATGGCGCGCGTATCCGTCGAAATCGAGAACCACATTGCCCGTGTTACCCTGACACGTGGCGACAAGATGAATGCTTTGGACACAGACATGGTCGAGGCGATTGTCGCGGCTGGCGAGAGCCTGAAGGAAAACACGGATGTCCGCGTTGTGGTTCTATCGGGCGAGGGGCCCGCGTTTTGTGCTGGTCTGGATGTGGCGAATTTCGGGAAATTTGCAGGGCAGGATCCCGAAGCCCTGGTGATGCCGCGCAGCCATGGGGCTGCGAACCTGTTTCAACAAGTTTGTATGACGTGGACGCAGGTGCCGGTGCCAGTGATCGCTGCGCTGCACGGGGTGTCATTCGGCGGAGGGCTTCAACTGGCGCTGGGCGCAGATATTCGCATTGCGCATCCCGAGACGCGGTTCTCGGTGATGGAGATGAAGTGGGGGCTGATCCCGGATATGGGAGGCATGGTGGTCTTGCCGAAACTGGTTCGCTCAGACGTGCTGCGCAAGTTGATCTACACGGCGGATCAGATTGCGGCGCCAGAGGCTCAGCAAATGGGCTTGGTGACTGAATTGGCCGAAGATCCGATGGCTGTGGCGATGGGATTGGCTGCAGAAATTGCGCAGAAAAGCCCCTCGGCGATCCGCGCGGCCAAGCGCTTGATTGCCGTCGCCGAAAGCGGTGCAGATGAGGCCGCAGTTCTGCACGAAGAGAGCGCCGAGCAGACTGCGTTGATCGGCAAGCCCCACCAGATGGAAGCGATCATGGCCAACATGCAAAAGCGCACCCCGTTGTTCAAGTAGGCTTGACCTAGCGGAACGCCTGCGGCGTGCACGATATCTCGGCATCGGCCTACGGCCGGTGCCTCGGGGGTGGCGCGCTGCATTGTTGCGTGAATAAGGGAGTAGGGCGCTGGCCTTTAGGACTGTTGCCACAAAAAGAAGGGGCCGTCAGGTCCTCTCGGGTCCCCCTCTATAATGCGCCAGGGGCCGGGCGCAGCCCGGCCCCCCCCGCCCGCCGCAGGCGAAGGTTGATTTTTGATCAGCCCAGTTCCGCCAATCGCGCAAGGGCGGCGTTTAGCGTTTCTTCTTCGGCTTCTTTCAGCACCAGGTTCTCGCGGGTTTCTGCGACAACTTCATCCGGGGCGCTCGCGACGAATTTTGGGTTCTTGAGCCGCCCCCGCAGCCCGCCCAGCTCCTTGGCCAGTTTGCCCAGTGTTTTTTCTAGACGAGCCTTTTCTTCGTCAACGTCGATAATGTCAGCCAACGGCAGGCCAAACGTGCCACCTTCGACCGCGATAGTGGCGCAGCCTTTGGGGAAGTCCGCGACATCGGTCAGGCTGTCGATCCGGGCAAGCCGCTTGATCAGCACTTCGTTGTTCGCCCAGGCGTTGCGACCGGCGTCGTCCAGCCCACTGACCAGCATCGGCACATACAGGCCGGCAGGTACATGCATCTGAGCGCGCGCCGAGCGGACCTCTTCGATCAGGGTGATCACCCAGTTCATTTCCTTGTCGGCGGCAGTGTCGATCAGGTCGGCCCCCGCGTATTCCGGCCAATCGCCATGGACCAGCATTTTTTCGCGGTCGCCGGTGACGCTCCACAGCTCTTCGGTGATGAAGGGCATGATCGGATGCAGCAAGATCAGGCATTGATCCAGCACCCAGCCCATTACGGCGCCGGTTTCGGCTTTCTCAGCGTCCGAGCCATCCAGCAACAGGGGTTTCGAGAACTCCACATACCAGTCGCAGACCTTGCCCCAAACGAAGGCATACAGCGCATTGGCCGCGTCATTGAAACGGTATGCGGTCAGGGCCTCGTCCACAGTTTCACGGGCGCGGGCGACCTCTCCGATGATCCATTTGTTCACTGTGGCGGTGGCCGTTGGGATCTCGGTCGAAGGCGCACCGTTCGCATAGACGCCGTTCATTTCGGCGAAACGGGTGGCGTTCCAGATCTTGGTGCCAAAGTTGCGATAGCCCTTGATCCGGTCCTCGGACAGTTTCAGCACGCCGCCAATCGCTGCCATCGAGGTGTTGGTAAACCGCAGCGCGTCGGCGCCGTATTCGTCGATGATCTCCAGCGGGTCGATGACGTTGCCGGTGGTTTTCGACATCTTCTTACCCTTCTCGTCCCGCACCAGCTGGTGCAGATAGACAGTGTGGAAGGGGATCTCGTCGACCACGGCCAACTGCATCATCATCATGCGCGCCACCCAGAAGAACAGGATGTCAAAGCCGGTGATCAGAACATCGGTGGGGAAGTATTTCTCTAACTCATCGGTCTGTTCGGGCCAGCCCAGCGTGCCGATGGGCCACAGGCCCGAGCTGAACCAGGTGTCCAGCACGTCGGGGTCGCGCCAGACCGGGTAAACCAGCTTGGTCGGGTCCTGATCGACGGCATATTGCCCTAGGGATTCCGCAAAGGCGTGGATTGCGGCATTTTTGTCGGCCACTTCGATCACGTTGGCATGAGACAGCGGCGCGGGGATGCGCACGTTGTCGTCCAGGAATTTGGCGGTCACGTCGTCAAAGCTGGCGGCGCAGTGAGACACGTCGCCCCGGTGCAGCATCCCGCCTTCGTTCAGCAGGCGCCCCAGTTCCACGAGATCCAGATCACCGTCACCCTCGTCATCGACGAAATTCTCGGCCGCCAGATCCAGCCCATACCAAACCGGAATCTGGTGCCCCCACCACAGTTGGCGCGAGATGCACCAGGGCTCGATGTTTTCCAGCCAGTGGTAATAGGTCTTCTCGCCCGATTCAGGGATGATCTTGGTCTTGCCGCTGCGCACGGCCTCCAGCGCGGGTTCCACGATTTTCGAGGTTTCCACGAACCACTGGTCGGTCAGCATCGGTTCGATCACGACCTTCGAGCGGTCGCCAAAGGGCTGCATGATCGGCTTGTTTTCGACGTAGGGCACGGTCACGTCGACCGCGTTGCCCTCGTCATCTTTGCGGGTCTCGGTGGTCATGACCGCCAGGCCCTCGTCGGTGATCTGTTCGACCACCAACTTACGGGCCTCGAACCGATCCAGACCGCGGTATTCCTCGGGGACAAGGTTCAGGCCGTCGACTTCCATTTCTGCGAAACTCGCACCATCCGCGATTTCCTGCGCACGGGTGGCGCAGGCGGCGTAATCATCGCCATCGGCACGCATATGCCCGCGCGTATCCATCAGGCGGTACATCGGGATGCCGCCGCGCTTGGCAACCATGTAGTCGTTAAAGTCATGCGCGCCGGTGATCTTCACCGCGCCCGAGCCGAAATCTTTGTCCGGGTATTCATCAGTGATGATCGGGATCAGGCGGCGGTGTTCCTTGGGGCCGACGGGGATTTCGCACAGCTTGCCAACAATAGGAGCATAGCGTTCGTCCGAGGGGTGCACGGCCACCGCTCCATCGCCCAGCATGGTTTCGGGGCGGGTGGTGGCGATCGAGATATAATCGCGTGTTTCGCGCAGGGTGACGTTGCCGTCTTCGTCCTTCTCGACATATTCGTAGGTCTGGCCACCCGCCAGCGGGTATTTGAAGTGCCACATGTGGCCGGGGGTCTCGATGTTCTCGACCTCCAGATCGGAAATTGCGGTTTCGAAATGCGGGTCCCAGTTGACCAGACGCTTGCCGCGATAGATCAGGCCCTTATTGTACATCTCGACAAAGACTTTGATTACGGCGTCATGGAAATTGCCGTTCTGATCCGAGGCGGGCGCACCCGGCGCGCCGGACATGGTAAAGGCATTGCGCGACCAATCGCAGGACGATCCCAGGCGCTTCAACTGGTTGATGATCGTGTCGCCATACTGCCCCTTCCATTCCCAGACCTTGTCCAGGAATTTTTCGCGGCCCAGCTCGCGGCGGCCCGCATTGCCCTGTGCGGCCAGCATCTTTTCAACCTGCAACTGGGTGGCGATGCCCGCATGATCCTGACCAGGCTGCCACAGCGTGTCAAAGCCGCGCATCCGGTGCCAGCGGACCAGAATGTCCTGTAGCGTGTTGTTGAAGGCATGGCCCACATGCAACGCGCCGGTGACGTTGGGCGGTGGGATCATGATGCAGAAGGTCTCGGCCCGCGAGGCATTTGCCCCTGCGGTGAAACAACCGGCCTTTTCCCAGGCATCATAAATACGGCTTTCAGCTTCAGCCGCGTTGAAGGTCTTTTCCATCGCCATGATCCAGAACTCGCGTCAGGTTTTCGTTGTGGACCCGTCTAGCGAATTGGGCGCGGAAGGGAAAGCGGCTTGTCCCAATTGGGCGCGCTGACGCGCGCACTGGATATCTCGGCGCTGGCCTGCGGCCCCCACCTCGGGCTTGCGTTGCGGTCTCCTGCAATGACGTTTGGGGTGACGAAGCGCGCTTATTGCCGGGAAATGAGCATTCATCTTGCCTGAAATACTCCGGGGGTGAATACATGAAAACTCTTGAGTTTTCATGTAGAGGGGGCTGGCCCCCTCATGTGCTCCGGTCGATCTTGGTACTCAGGTGGATCAGGCTTTCGGAGCTTCGCACGCCTTGCGCGTCGCAGATGCGGTCCAGAACGGTGTCGAGCTCTTCAGTCGTGTCCGCTGCCAGATTGACGATCAGATCAAACCGACCAGAGGCGGTGTGGACGGTTTCGACCTGGCTTTGCGTCTTGAGCCGGGACAGAATTGCGGCATTCACGTGAGGTTCGACGCTGAGCAGGACTGTGGCGCGCAGACGCGGGCGCATCATGGTCCCCAGGCGCAGCGTGTAGCCTGCGATGGTGCCGTTGGATTCCAGTTTGTCCAGGCGTGCCTGGACGGTGGTGCGGGCCAGTCCCATCCGTCGGGCCATGGTTGCCACCGGCATCCGGGCATTTTCGGCCAGCAGAGTTAGGAGCGCTGTGTCGATTTCGTCATTTGGCATGTTCTAGCCTTCGATATGTCGATCTATTTCGTCATATTAGTCGCTCTGCCCGTCCAAATCGACCAGAATTTTCCGCATTCTGGAGGAAATGAAACTCAATGAGGATGTTTGGATGCGTGCAGAGCCATATTGGTCGGACCCTTTGGTTCATTTGCGACGGCACCGGCCGGATCATGCCGTGATGTACTTCAGCCCGTCTATGTTGCAGCAGCAAGCCGGGTGCTTCCTTTCGGGATTTGACGGGTTGGTGACCTATGCGGTCAAGGCAAACAGCCGCCCAGAGGTTCTGGTCAATCTGGTTGCTGCGGGGGTGACGGCGTTTGATGTGGCCTCACCTGCCGAGATGTGGGCGGTGCGCGCGGTTTGTCCTGACGCTGTACTGCACTATCACAACCCTGTGCGCACCCCGGATGAGGTCGCAGAGGCCGCGCGGGCCGGGGTGGTGGCGGCCTCGGTCGATAGCCTGTCCGAGCTGGATAAGTTGGCGCCTCTGGGGCCGATCGAGGTCAGCGTACGGCTGGCGCTGCCTGTTCCGGGCGCAGCTTATGATTTCGGCGAGAAATTCGGCGTAGGCCCCGATGCCGCGGTCGATCTGTTGCAGGCCATCGCTGGGCGAGGCTATATTCCGGCGCTGACCTTTCATCCGGGGACGCAATGTGACGCGCCTCAGGCGTGGGGGGCATATATTCGCGTCGCGGCCGATGTGTCCCGCAGGGCGGGCGTGCCATTGGCGCGGTTGAACGTCGGGGGTGGGTTTGCGGCGCACCGAAGCGGGCTTGCACCGGATCTGGAACAGGTCTTTGCCTGTATCTCGCAGACGACCCAGGACAGTTTTGAGGTCGCGCCGCCCTTGGTATGCGAGCCGGGGCGCGCAATGGTCGCCGAGGCGTTCACACTGGCCACGCGGGTCAAGGCGTTGCGCCCGAACGGGGCGGTGTTCCTGAATGACGGGGTTTATGGCGCCATGTCCGAATTGCGCGACATTTGCGGCAGCGATCGGGTGCGTGTCGTTTGCCCCGATGGACGGCCTCGTGGCGGTGCCCCGGTCGAGCGGGTGGTTTTCGGTCCAACCTGTGACAGCCTGGACCGGTTGCCTGATCCCGTTGCCTTTCCGGCCGAGACGCAAGAGGGGGATTACGTGCTTTTCTCGGGCATGGGGGCGTATTCTTTGGCCATCGCGACGCGGTTCAACGGATATGGCGTCGGGGATCCGATTACAGTGGCGTCACTGGGGCTGTGACCACTGGACAGTGCGGTCAGGCTGGCTAGTCTCGCATCCAAGGGGAAGCGAGAGGACGCGACATGGAGAAGTTCGGAAAAAGCCAGTCAGTGACACGGGTCGAGGATCTGCGGTTTCTGACAGGGCAAGGAAGATATGTGGACGACGTTGCACCGGATGGCGCACTGTTTGCCTATGTCTTTCGGTCGCCTGTGGCGCATGGGGTGATCACGACGCTTGAGGTCGCGGATGCCGCCGCAGCAGATGGCGTGCATATGGTGTTGACCAATGACGATCTGGTGGCTGCGGGTATCACGCAAAGCCTTTTCGGTATCACGGTGAAAAACCGCGACGGGAGCAAGGGCGCCAGCCCCTTCCGTCCGATCCTGGCACAGGGCAAACTGCGCTATGTTGGTGAACCCGTGGCGATGATCGTGGCGGATTCGCTGGAGCAGGCGATGGACGCGGCCGAGCTGATCGAGCTGGATTACGACGAATTACCCGCCAAGATGGACATGGCGCTGGGGGGCGAGGCTCTTCACGATGACGTACCCGACAACCACGCGTTTGATTGGGGCATGGGCGACGAGGCCAAGTGCCAGGCGGCCTTTGATCAGGCGGCCAAGGTCGTGCGGCTGGAGGTCGGCGACAATCGTGTCATCGTCAATGCGCTGGAGCCGCGTGGGTGCTATGCCGAATGGGATGGCACGCGTCTGCATATCTGTTTCAACGGGCAGGGCGTCTGGGGACCAAAGGCCGAGTTCGCACGCATCCTGAATCTGGACACAGAAAACGTGCGCGTCACCATGCCGGACGTCGGGGGTGGCTTTGGCATGAAAGCACCGCCCTACCCAGAGTATTACGCCGTCGGACACGCGGCCATGGTGCTGGGCAAGCCCGTGCGCTGGATGTCGGGCCGGACCGAGGCGATGCTGTCGGATCACCACGGTCGAGATCTGGTCAGCGAGGCCGCCCTGGCCTTTGATGAGACGAACAAGATCATCGGCTACCGTGTGGATACGGTCAGCAACCTGGGGGCTTATAATTCGAACTTCGGTCAGATCATGCAGACGCTTTTGTTCTCGCGGGTCTTGATGGGGACGTTTGATGTGCAGGCGACGTATATCCGCAGCCAGGGGTATTACACCAACACCGTGTACACAGATGCCTATCGCGGCGCTGGGCGCCCCGAGGCGAATTATCTGTTAGAGCGCATGATGGACACCGCCGCGCGTGAATTGGGCGTGGATGTCTGGGATCTGCACCGCATCAATTTCATTCCCGTCGGGAAATTCCCCTACAAGGCTTCAACTGGCGAAACCTATGATGTGGGCGATTTCACACGCGTTCTGGACCATGCCGAGAAGTTTTCGGATCGGGCCGGGTTTGCGGCGCGCAAACGCGAAAGTGAAGCACAGGGCAAATTGCGGGGCATGGGTCTGTGTTACTATATCGAAAGCATTCTGGGCGATCCTTCTGAAAATGCGAAAATCGAATTCAACGAGGATGGCACTGTGACCATCTATGTCGGCACACAATCGAACGGGCAGGGCCACGAAACGGTCTATGCGAAATTTCTGTCTGATCAGACCGGGATTCCTTTCGATGCGATCCAGGTGGTGCAGGGTGACAGCGACCGGATTGCCTCGGGTGGGGGCACCGGCGGGTCGCGTTCGGTGACGGTGCAGGCGAATGCGACGCTGGCGACGGTGGCCAAGATGGTGGCGGCTTTTGCCCCGTTTCTGGCCGATAAGATGGGCGTGGACGAGAGCGACATCAGCTTTGATGATGAAACCTTTCGGGCGCCGGGGTCGAATATGACTCCGACATTGCTGGAGGCCGCCGAAATGGCCCGCGCCGACGGGCGGACGGATCTGTTGATGCACGAAGACCGCGCCACCTTGCCTGCGCGGTCCTTTCCGAATGGCGCCCATGTGGCCGAGGTCGAGGTCGATCCGGACACCGGCAAAACCGACCTTGTGCGCTATACGGTCGTTGATGATTTCGGGAACCTGGTGAATCCGCTGCTGGCCGAGGGGCAGGTGCATGGCGGTGTCGCTCAGGGGGTCGGGCAGGCGCTGATGGAGCAGACGG
>Ga0070725_10000637_pt1 | contig 23075 bp, 18 predicted proteins | sample tdDd002_FD_69781 | JGI IMG/M metagenome (GOLD analysis project Ga0070725, IMG submission 69781) | Marine sediment microbial communities from the Atlantic coast under amendment with organic carbon and nitrate - tdDd00.2 | ecosystem: Environmental > Aquatic > Marine > Coastal > Sediment | place... | reverse complement strand
ATAAGTATGGTATGATAGGATGTGTTAAAGCGACATAGGAGGTCCATATGCAATATCGAATTTCATCTCCTTGGAAGCGTTTGAGCGCATTTCTTATTGAGAGCTTTCTCAACGTATTATTCTTAGTGATACTACCATCATCGTTGTCAGAGCCACTTGGTGAAAATCTGCCTTACGCGATCTTTGGAATATATATAAGTTACATGGTCATCAAAATTTACTTTTGGACACGAAGCACAACGTTAGGAAAAGCATTGCTTCATATGCGAATTGTAGACACGGTGTCATGGGAACGTGTAGGTTTTTGGAAAATAGTATTTAGACAGACCATCGGCAAATTTGTTTCTTTTGCTGGTCTTAATTTGGGGTTCATTTGGATATTACTCGATGGAAACCACCAGGCGTGGCACGACAAAATTGCTAGATGTTATGTTGTTGACGAAGACGTTTTGGTCCAAGGTAAAGTGAATGTCAAAGACTACGAGCCATTTGTAAAAGGATAAAACTTAAATTTAACTCCAACAGGTATGTTATCACTTCATTGATAACATACCTGTTTTTTTCTTGACAAGATATTAGACAGGGAGTACAATTGTGTCAATTAGAAAACCGAATGAACATTCAGTCGAAGTTTGAGACGGTTAAACGGACAAGCAAATCTAGGAGGATTTACTATGCAATATCGTGTTATCCCCAAAACAGGAGACAAAGTATCAACTCTGGGTTATGGATGTATGCGCCTGCCAACTCGTGCAGGCAGAATAGACGAAGCTAAAGCAGAAGAACAAATGCTTTATGCCCTGGATCAAGGTGTTAATTATTTTGACACTGCACTGCCTTACCACAACGGTGAAAGTGAAAAGTTCTTAGGTAAAGTATTTGAGAAAAACGGAAATCGTGACCAAGTGAAGTTTGCAACAAAGCTCCCACCATGGCGTGTAAAAACCAGAGCGGATATGGATAAAATTTTAGATGAGCAACTAGAGAGCCTACGTACTACATATATAGATTATTATTTGATTCATGGCATCCAGACCAAAACAGAGTGGGAACGCATGGTGGAGTTAGGTGTCTTGGATTTTTTAAAGAAAGCAAAAGCATCAGGGAAAGTTAGAAATGTAGGATTTTCCTATCATGCAGATAAAAACAGTTTTAATGATATTATAGACGCTTACGACTGGGAGTTTTGTCAGATTCAGTACAGTTACTTAGATGAAAACAATCAAGCGGGTAAAGCTGGACTTGAGTATGCGGCTTCAAAAGATATTGCAGTATTTATCATGGAACCTCTACGCGGGGGGATGTTGGTTGGCAAACTGCCCCAAAAAGTACAATCTATTTACGACAGTGCAGGCAAGAGAAGTGCAGCAGACTGGGCGATCAGTTGGATTTTAAACCACAAAGAGGTTACATGTGTCCTTTCAGGGATGAATGTAGATGAACATATTAAAGAAAACATTAGAATTTCAAGGGAAGCTGAAGTTGGAAAAATGACGGATCATGAGCTTCAAGTTATAAGTGATGTCAAAAACCAGTTTGAAGACTTGATGAAAGTACCATGTACAGGGTGTGCCTACTGTTTACCTTGCCCTGCAAAAGTAAATATCCCTGCTTGTTTTGAACAGCTCAATAACAAGTCCTACTTTGGATTAATGAATGCAAAAGCCATGTACTTAATGCAAACTGGGGGAATTATGTCTGAGGAAACAGCTAAGGCATCCCAGTGTATAGACTGTGGGAAATGTGAGTCCCATTGTCCACAACACATAAAAATTAGAAAAGAACTAAAACAAGTGTCAAAGGAACTCGAAGCTTTTTATGATCCAGCTATTATTTGGCTTGGAAAACGGTTTATGTAAGAATCATTTTTGTAGCTTTAATTGGTGTCTTGACAACATACCCACACATGTATAGGCTTTAATATGAGGTTGAAAACGCACGGATAATTGCTTTAGAGCATAGTATGGGAATGAGTATAATGAAGGCAAAAAACAATCAAGCTAAAAATACCGATAAAAGACAACGTATATTAGATACAAGCCTTGAATTAATTATGAAACAGGGTATACAAGCCACTTCCATGTCAAAAGTGTCAAAGGAATCGGGTGTGGCCGTGGGCACAATATACCATCATTTTGAGAGTAAAGAGGCCATAATCACGGAGTTATACCGACACTTTAAACTGGAAATGCTCCAGGTCATGACTACTGACTTAAATGTCAGCGACACTCTTGATTCAATCTTTACAGAAGTGGTTATTCGACTGTTTAGGTATTCAAAAATCAATCCAAATGCTTTAGAGTTTTGTGAAACATTCGCGTCTTCACCAATCATTGATTCAAAGGTTAGAGAAGAAGTTACCCAAGCATTCCAAGGTTTTACTGAGAATTTTATAGGTAAAATGGGTGAAGAAGGTGTTCTAAACAGCACACGTAAAGATATGTTAATGATCTATTTGAATGGTGCTATTTTCTCAATGTTAAGAGCACAAATTGCAGGTCAAATTGATTGGTCAGAGGCAGAGGTACGTGACTATATGCGTTTGGTTTGGAAGGGCATAAGTTTATAAACAATCGATAAGTCATTTAAGAATTATCTAAAAGAATCAAAACGTAAGTGGCAATATAAGTAGCAATACTAGTAGAAATATAAGTAGCAATATAAGAACCAATATAATAATCAAATATAAGAACCAAATATAAGATTCAACAAACATTAAATTATTAAGGCCATGAAGGGTATACCAAACCCCTTTATGGCCTTTTCACATTAGTAAATCTAAGTCATGTGTTGAAACGGTGAAGATTATCTCCTGTTTTGTTCACACAGAAGTCAAAATAATGTAATTCCCCTGATGATTCAGGAAGAAAATGGGGTAGAAAAAGCTAAAGTGCACCTGAAAGGGGGAATATAATGGATGATTTAAAACGAACACCTCTTCATCAAACCCATGTAGATGCTGGAGCGAAGATGGTTCCCTTTGCTGGCTGGGATATGCCAGTACAGTATAAAGGACTAGTTCCAGAACATGAAGCAGTACGAAATAGGGCTGGTTTATTTGATGTATCCCATATGGGTGAAGTAGATGTAGATGGTCCAGAAGCTCTAGCATTTGTAGACTACCTGGTTGTTGGTAATGTGAAAGCCCTTGAACCGGGTAAAGTTTTATACAGCATGATGTGTTATGAAAACGGTGGCATAGTAGATGATCTACTTGTTTATAGAAGAGCAGAGCATTCATTTTTACTGGTCATCAACGCTGGAAATATTGAAAAAGACGATGCGTGGATTATCGAACAGGCTAAGAAGTTCGATGTGTATGCCCGCAACCGGTCTGAAGACTATGCCCAGTTAGCCATACAAGGACCTCTTGCACAGGGGGTACTTCAAAAGTTGACTGACCTTGATTTAGACACAATTGGATTTTTTGAATTTAAGGAAAATGTAGAGATTGCTGGTCAATCCGCCCTTGTATCTCGAACCGGATACACAGGCGAAGATGGATTTGAGATTTACACAAGTCCAGATGTTGCAACAAAACTCTGGACAGAAATTTTAGAAGCGGGTAAGAATGAAGGAACTGAACCAGCAGGACTGGGTGCAAGAGACACCCTAAGGTTTGAAGCCACCCTACCTTTATATGGTCACGAGATCGATAAAGATGTTACCCCACTCGAAGCGGGTCTAGGATTTTTCGTATTCTTAGATGGGGATGACTTCATAGGTAAAGAGGCTTTATTAAAGCAAAAGTCTGAAGGCCTTGAGTTAAAACTCGTTGGCTTTGAACTGCTGGATAAAGGCATTCCAAGACAGGGATATAACATCTTCCACAATGGTGACGTTATTGGAAAAGTCACAACAGGATATAAAGCACCAACGGTAGGCAAAGTTATCGGCCTTGCATTAGTAGATATAGAATACACCAAACTTGACACTGAGTTTGAAGTAGATATTCGAGGTAAGAAGAAAAAAGCAGTTGTTATCAGTAAGCGGTTTTATACTAAAAAGTATAAAAAATAAACTTAGGAGGACTATCGATGAAAGTACAAAGTGGACTATATTACTCTGAAGATCATGAATGGGTACGTGTTGATGGAAAAACAGCATACATAGGAATTAGTGATTTTGCACAGCATGAGTTAGGGGACATTGTTTATGTAGAGCTTCCTGATGAAGACGATGAGTTTGATAAAGGGGATTCTCTAGGTGCAATTGAATCTGTTAAAGCTGCGTCAGATATTCTTATTCCTGTGTCTGGTCGTGTTATTGAAATCAATGACGAACTTGATGATGCGCCTGAGAAAGTTAATAACGATGCATATGATGCTTGGTTAATCAAAGTTGAACTTAAAGACGACGCTGAGCTAGAGGGATTAATGAACGCGGAAGCATATGAAGCTTTTATAGAATCAGAATAGTATAGATTCATGTCTGCAGTCATTCATTAAGGAGGTGATGCAGTGCATAGATATATTCCAAACTCTGAAAAAGACAGAGTGGACATGCTTAAAGCAATTGGCAAAGAAAAGATCGATGAACTGTTTACAGACATTCCTGAACAATTTCGTTTAGGAAGAGATCTTGATTTGGAAGCAACTAAAACAGAATTAGAGCTGGACCGTCTTATGAAGTCATTGGCGGCTAAAAACAAGAATATTGACGACTTAACCTGCTTCTTAGGTGCAGGTGCTTATGACCATTTTATCCCAACGGTGGTAAACCACTTGGCTGGACGTTCTGAGTTTTATACAGCCTACACACCTTACCAACCAGAGATCAGTCAAGGCACCCTTCAGAATATTTTTGAATACCAGTCTTTGATTTGTGAACTCACAGGAATGGATGTTTCAAATGCGTCTGTTTATGACGGTGCTCATGCAGCAGCTGAAGCTGCGGTTATGACGTGTGCCGCTAAAAAGAGGGATAAACTCCTTGTATCCAGTACGGTACATCCAGAAATAAGACAGGTTTTAAAAACCTACTTCAGATTCCGCGGTATAGAGCTTATTGAGGTGCCAATGAAAGATGGAGAAACCGACTATGATGCTCTAGCAGAAATGACTGATAAAACAGTTGCAGGGGCCCTTATTCAATCTCCAAACTTCTTTGGTGTTGTTGAAAACATCAAAAAAGTTTCTGAAACCATGAAAGAATCAAAAGCTTTAACTATTGTGTCAGTAGACCCTATTTCACTGGCTGTTTTAGAACCACCAGGAAAACTGGGCGCTGATATTGTAATTGGTGAAGGTCAAGCTTTAGGAAACGATGTGGCACTGGGTGGTCCTTACTTTGGATTTATGGCAGTAACGGATAAACTGGTGCGTAAAGTGCCTGGTAGAATTTGTGGACAGTCTCTAGATGAAGACGGTAAACGTGCATTTGTACTCACCCTTCAAGCAAGAGAACAACACATTCGCCGTTTTAAAGCGACTTCAAACATCTGTACCAATCAAGGTTTAATGATCCTTAAAGCTGCAATCTACATGAATACTGTAGGTAAAGAAGGTTTAAAGGATGTAGCTATACAAAGTATGCAAAAGGCAAGGTATTTACGTAATTTATTAATGGAAAAGGGACTGGCTGAACCTGTGTTTGACAAACCATATTTTAAAGAGTTTGCAATGAAGTTCACTAAACCGGTTGCAGAGATCAACGAAGCCCTTTTAGAATCTGGCTTCTTAGGTGGATTTGATCTGAACAGCAGGTACCCAATGCCAAATACCATGTTAATTGCAGTGACTGAAAAAAGAACTAAAGCAGAGATGGACGCATTTGTAAAAGCTCTGGAGGTGATCAAGTGAAACACTATGAAAAACTAATTTTTGAAGTGTCAAAACCTGGTCGTAAAGCTTTTCATCTGCCAACGATCGATGTAGATGATCTCAGTTTAGATGAGATGTTACCAGAAGACCTAATTAGAAAAGAAGACGCAGAACTTCCAGAAGTCAGTGAAATGGATATTGTGCGTCACTACACTAATATTTCTCAAAAGAACTATTCCATTGATAAGGGATTTTACCCTCTTGGCTCTTGTACCATGAAATACAATCCAAAAGCCAATGAAGATGCAGCTTCTAATCCTGGATTTAAAAATCTGCATCCATATCAACCTGAAAATACAATTCAGGGAGCACTGGAGCTCATGTATGAACTTTCAGATATGCTTGCAGAGATTTCTGGAATGGACAAAGTAACCCTTCAACCGGCAGCTGGGGCACAAGGGGAACTGACTGGCCTAATGTTGATTAAAGCCTACCATGAGAACCGGGGCGACCATCAAAGGACTAAAATTATAGTACCTGACTCAGCGCATGGTACCAATCCGGCCACCGCTGCTGTTGTTGGAATGGAAATCATTGAAATTCCATCTGACCATCAGGGTAATGTAGACATGGACGCCTTACGTGGTGCTGTTGGTGAAGATACAGCAGGACTCATGTTAACCAATCCATCGACCCTAGGATTGTTTGAGAAGAACATTGGTGATATTGCTGAAGTGGTTCATGACGCAGGTGGTTTACTCTACTATGATGGCGCAAATATGAATGCAATTATGGGACAGTGCCGACCGGGGGATATGGGCTTTGACGTAATGCACTACAACTTACACAAGACTTTCTCTACACCTCATGGTGGCGGTGGTCCCGGTGCGGGTCCAGTTGGAGTCAAAGATATTTTGGTACCATTCTTACCGGTCCCTATGATCGCAAAGGAAGCGGACACCTACCTATTTGACTATGACAAACCCCTAACTATAGGTAAAGTTAAAAGTTTCTATGGGAACTTCAATATATTAGTTCGTGCTTTTACCTACATCAAAGCTATGGGACGTGAAGGCATAAAAGAAGCGGGAGAAACGGCAGTACTTAATGCCAATTATTTAATGCACCAAATGATGGACCTCTACCAAATTCCAGAGGAAATGCTCTGCAAACATGAGTTTGTAGCTGCGGGTTTAAAAGAGGCTGCTGAAGGTGTGACCACACTAGATGTTGCTAAACGCATCATTGATTATGGTTATCATCCACCAACAATTTACTTCCCACTGATTGTTCATGAGGCATTAATGGTTGAACCAACAGAAACGGAAAGTAAAGAGACGCTTGATGATTTTGGCAAAGTGATGAAACAGATTGCCCATGAAGCCAAAGACGAACCTGAATTATTGAAAAATGCACCTCACCAGACGCCTGTTCGAAGGATTGATGAAGTGCGTGCTGCACGTGATCTTATCCTCAAGTATAAAGACAGTTTAAAGGAATAAGTGTTACTAATCAGAAAACTCTGAACTTAGTAATTCGAGGCAATATGAAAGCATTATAGGATAAAATTAGGGGGTTCTCACAGGATTGAGGACCCTCTTTTTGCATAGGATTGCACATGATGTGCATGGGAAAACAGAAAATGAAAGTATTCCTTAAGCCCTTTGGTTGACAAGGATTAAGGTTAATTGATAAATTGTATACAATATCTTGAATAAAAGTGAGGCACTAAATATAAATCCGAGCAGAATGATAATTGGAGGGACAAATGAAACTACTTGAAGGAAAAGTCATAGCGGCTCAAATGCGAGAGGATATGGCAAAAGATCTTGAAAAACTGACTCAAGCAGGTGTAAAACCTGGACTACGTGTAATTCTGATTGGCAATGATCCAGCTGCAGCGTCTTACGTAAGAATGGTTGAACGTCGTTCGAACAAAGATGGTTTAGACGCATCTGTATTATACCTTGAAGATACTATTTCTGAAGAAGACCTATTAAATGAAATTGTTAAGCTCAATGAGGATCCATCGGTTCATGGTATTTTAGTTCAAATGCCACTGCCAAAACATGTGGACAAAGATAAAATTATCGAAGCCATTTCACCTGAGAAAGATGTGGATGGATTCCATGAGATTAATGCTGGTAAGTTATATGTTGGACTGGATGCACTTAATCCGTGTACGCCTTATGGTGCGATCCATATGTTGGAGTACAGTGGCATAGAAATTTCAGGAAAACATGCGGTTGTTATTGGTCGAAGTAATGTAGTGGGTAAACCAATGGCTATGTTACTCCTTGAAAGAAACGCGACAGTTACAATTTGCCATTCAAGAACAAAAGACTTAGCTGCATTAACAAAACAAGCAGATATTTTAATAGCAGCAGCAGGAAGACCACATATGGTAACTGCTGATATGGTTAAAGAAGGTGCAGTCGTTATAGATGTTGGTATTCATGAAGTAGATGGCGGCATTACAGGTGACGTCGACTTTGAATCTGTTAAAGAAGTTGCGGGTTATCTTTCGCCTGTTCCAGGTGGAGTAGGAACAACGACGATTGCTACACTTTCATGGAATACAATAAAAGCTGCGCTGAAATCATTAAGTTAGTAAGACGTTTAACACACTCACACAATATACTCACAGCACAGGGGGCTCTTGATACATTAGGTATCGGGGGTCTTTTGTCGTTGCAAAAAAATACATCATAAAATTACTGTCTGCAAAATTAAGAAATCAAATGGGATTAATGTAGAAAATTGAATGAGAATAGGGTATGAAAAGAAATAGAGTTTAATTTTAACTTCAAATACATCATAATTCTTATTAGGTATCTTGATTCTGATTTGAATCTTGATTAGATGGGCAGTCTTGAGCCAACAATAGAGGTAAGGGCTAATTTCCTGATATTCTCATTCAATTTGCCGACGAAAATAGTGTATAATATCGTTATTGGTGACAAATGGGGGACTTTGTCATGATTCAAAATCTACTACAAGGAGAGGTCATCTTGAATTTACTGTTTGGTGGTGTGGGCGTGACTGTTGTGGTTGCAGCAGTTGCCGTATTAAAAATGGCCAACAAGGGCGAAAAAATAGACATAGATGAAGTTATTAATGACTTCCGTGTCCTAAGGTCAGCTTTTATACAATTTAAGAAAGAAGATAAAGGTCTGTGTGAAGACCTGAAAACACTCGTTCCATATTTAAAAGAAAAAAGGAATATTGAGTGGGATCGATACGCTATTTCTATCGATCAAAAGTACATGATTGTTAAAGAAGCAAACCGAATCGATACAGAAACTATATTAAAACGTATTGGGGGCGCATCTTTTACAAAAGGAAGTAAACTCTACTTAAGTTTCAGCAGTATTAATACCATTAGTAAAGTTGAACCCGTTGCTAAGTTTAGGGTTATTCCAGCAGAAGGGTATACAACAACAACGCGTATTGAGTTTGACCATTCAGCTTCAGTCACAGAAGACAATGAAATTCAGGAAGTGAAATGGGAAAACATGCAAAACCGTTATGCTGAAGCGGGTATAAAAAAAATACGATTAAAAGTTCAAGATAAAAACGGAAACTGGTCCGAATGGGCAGAGGAACAAATCGTAGTGAAAGAGCTTAAAGGTGTAAAGTCAATTTCTGCTGGTTATGATTCAGTATATATTGTTCATAATAATGGACGTGCAGACGGTTTTGGTAGAAATGACTTTGGTCAGTTAGCTATGGGGGACACAGTCCCAGCAGCAAGGCGTAAAACATTAAGACTTGTTGACAATGCTGATATGATTTCAAGTGGTGAGTTCCATACACTAATATTAACCAACGACAGGAAAGTTTATACATGTGGTAGAAACCACTTTGGTCAACTGGGTCTTGGTGACAGAACTGATACCGTGACACCAAAACAAATTTGGGGTCTTGAAAGTATTAAACAAATCTCTGCAGGTGAAAACTTTGCAGCTGCTTTATCGTCATCTGGACACGTATATACTTGGGGTAATAATGAATATGGACAGCTAGGTACAGAACCAAGTTATTTTAAAGAGATCCCAGCACGTGTTGAAGGCATTGAAAACATCAAAGCCATCTCTTGTGGAAGCACTCATTTATTAGCTCTTGGTTTTGACGGTAATGTCTACGCTTGGGGTGACAATAGAAATGGACAATTGGGACTTGGATTTAAAGGTAAAAACCATGAACCAACAGTTACAACTGTCTCAGGTATAAAAGGAATTTGCGCAGGGCGTGGCTTTTCTTTAGCCATTACAGAGGCAGGTAAAGTTAAAGTTTGGGGTATTAATAGTAAAAACCAACTGGGTATTGTAGGGGAGTCAGAAATTTTGTTCCCTCAAGACCTACTTGAAGTTAAGGCTATTGCTGAGCTAAGCTCAAAAGGGAACTTTGTTGTAGCCCGTGATGATATTGGTCAGGTTTATACCTGGGGACATTACAGTGGCATAGATGATGACTACCCTATGAAACCAACGCGAGTTGGAGATATGAAGTATATTAAGTCGGTTGCTTCAACAACAGATGCTGGATATGCGGTGGATGAAAAAGGGGATGTCCTTAGATGGGATAGAAACCTTGGGAAAATCGAAAAAGTTCTGTTTTTTGAAGAAGATGATAAAGGTTCCAAAAATGGGTCAGAAAAGAAAGCGGCTCATGCAGGGAACGGAAAAGCCAAGTCAATACATCGTTAATTATTGAAATAAGCTAGGTTGAGCGATCAACCTAGCTTTTGTTTTTTGAGGGGCATGCAAAAATACAACAAAAAGACGTTAATAAAACTTTACAAAAACATGAACATTTCGTAACATAAAATGTTGAAATTTCGTAAAATTCCTGTTATATTAATGGGAATAGATTTGAAAGATGAGAGTAAATATACGAGTGAGTGAATAAAAGTGTATTCGGAGGTTTATATTTTCTACATTTGAGAGTGTGAGGAAAAACGAACTATCCGAATTAAAGAAGGGGTGGTACTTTTGAAGAAGTTCAAACGCGTGCTAGTCGCAAACCGCGGTGAAATTGCCATTCGAGTCTTCCGTGCATGTCATGAGCTCGGGATCCGTACAGTGGCAATCTACTCGAAAGAAGACAAAAATGCTCTGTTTAGAACAAAAGCAGATGAGTCTTATTTAATTGGGAAATCAAAAGGGCCTATTGAGGCGTATTTGAATATCAATGAAATTGTTAAGCTGGCTAAGAAAAAGGGTGTAGATGCGATACATCCTGGATACGGTTTTCTGTCTGAGAACCCTGAGTTAGCTGAAAAGTGTCAAGAAGCAGGAATCGAATTTATTGGGCCAGACCCAGACATGATGGTTCGTATGGGGGACAAAATCAAGTCTAAAGTCGTTGCATCTTCTGTGGGTGTTCCAACGATTCCAGGTTTCGAAAAACCACTTCTAACAGACGATGAAGCCCTTGAAGCAGCAAGGTATTGTGGGTATCCAATCATACTTAAGGCTGCAGCGGGTGGTGGCGGACGAGGTATGAGAATCGTTCGTGAGGAATCACAACTTATTAGTGAGTTTAGAAGTGCAAGAAATGAAGCTAAAAAAGCATTTGGAATTGAAGATGTGTTCATTGAGAAGTATCTTGAAAACCCGAAACATATCGAAGTTCAGATTCTAGGGGATGGACATGGGAATATTGTTCACTTGTTTGAACGTGATTGTTCTATCCAAAGACGTCACCAGAAACTGATCGAATTCACACCATCCATTTCTCTGACACAAGAAAAACGTAAAGAGATTTGTGACGATGCAGTTCGAATTTCAAAAGCAGTAAGTTATAAAAATGCAGGTACGGTAGAGTTCCTAGTTGATAAAAGTGGCGACCATTACTTTATCGAAATGAACCCTCGTATTCAGGTTGAACATACAGTTACCGAGATGGTTACAGGGGTTGACTTGGTACAATCTCAAATACTGGTTGCACAAGGGTATGCCCTTGATTCTCCCGAAATCGGAATTCCTTCACAGGAAAGTATCAAAGTTAATGGATACGCGATTCAGTGTCGAGTAACAACTGAAGATCCAGCAAATAACTTCGCACCAGATACTGGCCTGATTGACGTATACAGATCATCTTCTGGTTTTGGTATTCGACTAGATGGGGGCAATGGTTATACTGGCTCTGTAATTAGTCCATACTATGACAGTTTACTGGTTAAGTGTACGTCTTGGTCTAGAACTTGGGATGACGCCATTCGTAAATCTGTACGTGCCATTAAGGAAATGAGTGTACACGGTGTAAAAACCAACATTCCATTCCTAATAAATGTTCTAAACCATGAACACTTTATTGAAGGCACTTGTGATACAAACTTTATTGCAAACCATAAAAACCTGTTTGATTTCACGGCCAAACAAGATGTGGAGTTAAAACTTCTGCGTTTCATTGGTGATACAGTTGTAAATGTAACAGGGGGAACAAAACCAAACTTTGACGTTCCTGTTGTACCTAAATACAAAAAAGTTGAGTCATTAAGGGGTACAAAGCAAATTTTAGATGAAAAGGGTCCTGAAGGTTTAGTTGACTGGATCAAGTCAGAGAATAAACTTCTGCTTACTGATACAACGATGCGTGATGCCCATCAATCCCTTATGGCTACAAGGGTCCGTACTCAAGATTTAAAGAAGATTGCAAAGGCAACTTCTAATCTTGGACAAGATCTGTTCTCTGTAGAGATGTGGGGTGGTGCAACATTTGATGTTGCCTATAGATTCTTAAAAGAATCTCCGTGGGATCGTCTAGACCAGCTTAGAGCGCGTATGCCAAATGTACTGCTTCAAATGCTTATTAGAGGATCTAATGGGGTTGGGTATAAAAACTATCCAGATAACGTAATTCGTGAGTTGATTCAAGAATCTGCATCAAGAGGTATTGACGTATTCAGAATCTTTGACTCATTAAACTGGTTTAAAGGTATGGAAGTAGCTATAGATGAAGTCCTGAAAACAGGTAAAATTGCTGAGGCCTGTATTTGTTATACAGGTGATATTTTAGACACTTCACGAGATAAGTATTCTCTTGAGTACTATGTGGACCTTGCCAAGCAAATTGAAGCGTCAGGCGCACATATTCTTGGTATTAAGGATATGTCAGCCCTTCTTAAGCCATATGCAGCATATAAGCTTGTAAGTGCTTTAAAGGAAGAAATCTCAATTCCAATTCACTTACACACACACGATACAACTGGCAATGGTGTCGCAACCTTGTTAATGGCTGCTGAAGCAGGTGTAGATATTGTAGATACAGCATTTAATGCTATGTCTGGTCTAACATCTCAACCGGCCCTAAACTCGGTAGTTGCAGCACTTAAGAATACAGAACGTGATACGGGTATCAACCTGGATTCAATCCAGAAGATCTCGGATTACTGGTCAAGTGTTCGTCCAGTTTACTCGGCATTTGAGTCTGACTTAAAGTCTACAAGTGCTGAAATTTATAAGTTTGAAATTCCTGGTGGCCAGTACTCTAACTTAAAACCACAGGTTGAAAGCTTCGGTCTGGGTCATAGATTCAACGAAGTTAAAGATATGTACAAGTCTGTAAATGAAATGTTTGGGGATATTGTTAAAGTAACACCATCTTCAAAAGCTGTCGGTGACATGGCCATTTTTATGGTTCAAAATGATCTGACACCTGAGAATATTCTTGATGATGGTAAAGATTTAGCTTACCCAGATTCAGTAGTTGCATACTTTGGAGGTATGATGGGCCAACCAGTTCATGGTTTCCCAGAAGATCTGCAAGATGTTGTATTAAAAGATGAAGAACCAATTACAGTACGTCCTGGTGAACTTCTAGAAGATGAAGACTTTGAAGCGCTTTCTGATAACTTGAGAGAAAAGTTCAGTATTGAGCCAACAAAGTCAGACCTAATTAGTGCTGCTCTTTATCCAAAAGTATTCGACGACTACCAGCGTTATATTGCAGAACATGGTGATTTTAGTCGTATGGGATCTGACATCTACTTCCACGGCCTTGAAGAAGGGGAAACGTGTGAAGTTGAAATCGAAGAAGGTAAAACTTTGATTATCAAACTTCTAGAAGTGGGTAAAGTTGACTCAGAAGGTCAAAGAAGGCTGGCCTTTGAAGTGAATGGCAACCGCCGTGATGTTATGATTGAAGATAAGGTTTCTATAGCAAGTGCCATTGCAGGTGGAAGTACACGTAAAGTTATGGCTGATGCGATGAACCCACTTGAAATCGGCGCATCCATTCCAGGTAAAGTGATCAAGGTACTCGTTAAAGAAGGCGACTTGGTTGATGTAAATCAAACGGTTGCAGTTGTAGAAGCCATGAAAATGGAAACCAATGTAACTGCTTCTTGTGCGGGTGTTGTTGAACATGTTTATGCATCTGTTGAACAGATGGTTGAGTCTTCAGAGTTGTTAATATCTCTAAAAGAGCAATAATATTTAGAGAAGTGTGACTTAAAATGAATATTGGGTATTTACCCATTGATAAAAAGCTGATTTAATATATATTAGATCAGCTTTTTACTTATATTGTACGAAAAAAAGTGCAGATGTTGGAATACACTGTAATTTGGCTTGTTTTTATTGTTTTTTCGACAAGTTGAGAGGGTTTTTATACGTTTTGTCGAAAAGGTACTAGAAAAGGTAAGAAGAATAAGAATAAAACGAATTCGACTTTGATAAATTGTGCATAGAAGTAGAATGAATCGGGTATGAATATCGTGTTAATACAATACTAAACGAGGGGGTCACATGACGATTATGCAAGATATGCTATTTCAATCCGATCAAAAACTTGATAACGAACATGATGACACCATCCTATTTGCAGACGATCACCACGGCGGTGAGGTAGAAGAGCAGAACGCCCCTTGGAAAATAATCATTGCAGATGATGAAGAAGAAGTTCACGCTATGACCAGAATGGTTATGAAGAAGTTTGAGTTTGAAGGACGTGCTGTTGAGCTTATAAGCGCTTATTCAGGCAAGCAAACCATTGAAATCATGCAGGAACAACCTGATGTGGCTATAATTCTTCTGGATGTTGTCATGGAAAATGAGAACTCCGGTCTTGAAGTTGTCAAAAAAATTCGTGATGAGCTAAAAAATCCTTTCGTTCGAATCATTCTGAGAACAGGTCAACCTGGACAGGCACCTGAAGAAGATGTAATTCGCAACTATGACATCAACGATTACAAGTCAAAGACGGAGTTAACAGTCCAAAAACTATATACAGCTGTCATTGCGTCTCTTAGAGCATACCAAGGAATGAGAATCATCGAAACCAATCGTATTGGTCTTGAAAGAATTATCAATTCCTCACGTGAGTTATTTGAAATGCAGTCCTTAAGATCCTTTAGTAAAACAGCAATCATGCAAATGTGCGAGCTTATTGGTCATGATGATGTTCATGATGCAGAGCTAAGTGGACTTGCTGCAACCGTTAGAAAAAATGAACTTATAACAATTGCTGGAACAGGCAATTATGATCCATACGGTGGATTTTTAGTGAAAGATATACCAGATCCAGAACTCCAGCAGGACTTTGAGAATGCTATGGCTATAAGTGGTGGATACTTTAGAGACAATGTCTTTATTGGTCATTTTAAATCTTTAAATAATAATGAAAGTTTGTTTTATATTAAAGCACACAGACCATTTGAAGACTTTGAGAAGAATCTACTTAAAATATTGTCATCCAATGTATCTGTTGCAATTGACAACATATATCTAAACAATGAGATTGTGGATACACAAAAGGAAGTTATCTTCACCTTAGGTGAAATTGTTGAAACAAGATCAAAAGAAACTGCAAATCATGTACGCCGTGTTGCTGAATATTCTTGGATTTTAGCAAGAGCACTGGGTGCTTCAAGTGAAGAAGCCAATATCCTAAGACTGGCTTCACCGATGCACGATATAGGCAAAATTGGTATTCCTGATTTAATCCTAAATAAACCGGGAAAACTTACAACTGAGGAATTTGAAGTTATTAAATCACATACCGTAATAGGTTATGAAGTCCTCAAACAATCCAACAGGCGGATTATGAAAACAGCAGCAACCATTGCCCTCCAGCATCATGAGAGATGGGATGGAAATGGCTACCCATACGGGATTAAAGGTGAAGAAATTGACCTATTTAGTAGAATAACCAGCGTTTGTGATGTATACGACGCACTTAGCCATAAACGTATCTATAAGGATGCTTGGCCTGAAGAAGAAGTTCATGAGTACTTTAAGAGCATGCGATCACAAATGTTTGATCCAAAGGTAGTCGATACGCTCTTTGAACACATCGATGATATCATAGCGATTAAGGAGAAATATCCGGATTAAACTATGATATAATGGTTGAAATAAGAGCTGACCGAAGGAGCGTGGAGTTGTGAAAGAAAGAAGAAAATTCAAAAGATTACCAGTTGAAATTAAACTGACAATAGAATCATTATACCGTCAGAACAATGAATCTCTTGACGAGTTAAATGAGTCTATCGTAGTTACAGATGTTTCTAAGACTGGATTAGGATTTTTAACATCAGCAGAACTACCAATGGATTACTACTTTAACGCAAGAATTGAAATCGATGAAGAACGAAAGTTCTACGGTGTTATGAAGATTATTCGTAAAGACCAAGAAGAAGATGGATCATTCCACTTTGGCTGTGAGTTTGTAGGTATGGCAGATATCCTAACAGGCTGTCTAGACGAGTATCAAGAAGAGCTAGGAATATAGAAATAAGTGAGGCCCTTTTGGTTGACAATTTGTTAACTAAAAGGGTTTTTTGCAGAGATAAATTCCCTTATCCTGCAATATGGGTAGGATAAGATAACTTTTGAAATTTTGATTGAATAATTTTGTCTAATACATTGGAGGACGGTATGAAAGCTATATTTACATACGATTATGGTGCTGAAAAAACGGATCTCATTCGTGATCTTGGTTACGAAGTTGAACTCATCCATGAGTCTTTAATTGAAAATGATGATCGCGTAAATTCAGCAGATGTCTTGGTTTGTTACAATCCTTTTAATCGAATTGATCTCACACAAATGACACGACTTAAGTGGATACAACTTTCAAGCATTGGCTTTGACCAACTTCCTATAGAAGATGTGTTAAGTAAAGATATAACCGTGACCAACAACCAAGGGGGATACTCAAAACCCATGGGGGAATGGATTGTCATGAATATCTTAGAAATATTCAAAAACAGAAAGAGGTTTTATCAGGATCAAAAGGAAAAAGTCTGGAAACTGGATTCTGGTATTTTTGAAATTGTAGACCGTAAAATTGCATTCTTAGGAACGGGAACCATAGCACAAGAAGGTGCAAAGCGTCTTCAAGGATTTGAGGCTGAAGTGATTGGGTTTAACACGAGTGGACATAAAGCTGATTATTTTGATTCATGTTACTCAATAGATAATTTAGAAAATCACTTACCCCATATTGATGTTTTAATTGTGACACTCCCTCATACAGAAAAAACACACCACTTTGTGAACGCCACACGTATGGATTTAATGAAAGATGATGCTGTGCTTATAAATGTATCAAGAGGCGCTAATATAGACGAGCAAGCCTTGATAGATGCCTTAAAACGTGATAAGTTTTTAGGCGTCGCAGTAGATGTGTTTGAAAGTGAACCCCTTCCAGGTGAAAGTCCACTTTGGTCATTTGATAGGGTGTATTTTTCACCACATAATTCTTGGGTTTCAGACAAGAAAAACGAACGTAGATTTAATATGATATATAATAATATGAAGAAGTATATAGATGGAAAACCACTAAAAAATGTTGTGAACATTGAACGTGGATATTAGGAGACAAACATGAAACTACTTTTAGATACACATGTCCATACCTTGGCCAGTGGTCATGCCTATAGTACTCTGGCTGAATATATTGACGAGGCAAAGAAGAAGGGGCTTGAGCTTATAGCACAAACAGACCATGGTCCAGCTATGCCTGGAGGCCCCCACGCCTTTCATATTGGGAACCAACGTGTACTTCCAAATGAAATGGACGGCATTCGAGTCTTAAAGGGTGTAGAAGTAAATATAATCGACTTCAAGGGGCGTCTGGATCTAGAAGAAAGATACATGAAAAATCTAGAATTTGTTTTGGCAAGTTTACACGACGTTTGTATTTATCCAGGTAGCCGTGACGAGAACACACGTGCATTGATAGGTGCCATGAAAAATAAATATGTAGATGCAATTGGTCATTCTGGGAATCCAGCCTTTCCAATTCATATTGAGGCTTTTGTGAAAGCAGCCAAAGAACATGATATTATGATTGAAATTAATAATTCATCTTTCGGGAAAAGTCGTGCTGGAAGTAGGAGTAATTGTGAGGAAATTGCTAAACTTGCAAAAATCCATGGTGTAAAAATGATCGCAGGCAGTGATGCACACATTCGTTACGACTTAGGTGTTTTCAACTATGCTGCTGAAGTCTTTGAGCGACTGGAAATACCAGAAGAACTGATTATGAATACATCAAAAGAAAAACTGCTAAATCATTTACGCAGTCATGGTAAAAGAGTATAAAGGTGAATATAATGAAAAAACAACTTAGAGGTCTTGAACTCAACGAACTAAAAGAATGGCTTCAAGAACAAGGTGAAAAAGCATTTAGAGCAAAACAAATATATGGATGGGTACAAAAAGGCATTGGATCTATAGACGAGATGTCAAACGTATCAAAAGCTTTACGTGCAAAGATAGATGAAGCTTTTATATTGGACAACGTAAAAGTTGTAAAATATCTGGATTCTAAAGATAGAACAAGAAAATATCTTTTATCTATGCATGATGGTGAAATTATAGAAGCTGTGCTTATGCGTTATAAACACGGAAACAGTATATGTGTGTCTACTCAAGTTGGGTGTAAAATGGGGTGTACCTTCTGCGCCTCAACGCTGGGTGGTATGACAAGAAACTTAAATGCAGCTGAGATTCTAGGTCAAATCATGACCATTCAAAATGACATTGGTGAGCGTATTAGCAATGTTGTTTTAATGGGGAGTGGGGAACCGCTGGACAACTATGAAGAAGTCCTAAAGTTCTTACGTTTGGTTAACCATCCAGAAGGTTTAAACATCAGTATGAGACACATTACCCTGTCAACATGTGGTCTTGTAAATGAAATAAAAATGTTGGCAGATGAAAAGTTACAGATTACATTAGCTATTTCTCTACACTCTGTAGACGATGAAAAACGTAGTACACTCATGCCGGTAAATAAGAAATATAACATTGACGACTTGCTGAGTGCATGTAAATATTACACCAACAAAACGGGTCGAAGAATCACCTTTGAATACGCACTAATACAAGGTGAAAATGACCAGGAGTCAGAAGCACGTAAACTGGCTAAAAGATTAAAAGGCATGTTATGCCATGTGAATCTTATCCCAATAAATCCGGTTGAAGAACGCGGATATAAAGCATCTTCAAATACAAGCATCACAAAGTTCCAGAAGGTCTTAAAAGATGCAGGTATAGAGACGACAATTAGACGTGAACTGGGGTCTGATATCAATGCAGCATGTGGACAACTTCGTGCGCAACATCTTTCAGAAGCGTAGTTTTAAATCAAACTTATTTAACTTTAAACATATTAAGAACCAATCCTATAATAAAATACTTATATCAGGAAAAAACTGTTTTTGTATTGACCTGTTGACTCAATAATTTAACTTTATCATCAATAGAAGGAGACGTTTAAATGGAGTATTTACTAAGACCCTATCAAGATAAAGACTATGACTTTGTTAAACGTATGGTATATGAAGCCGTGTTTTGGAGGCTTGGACCTGAACGTCCATCCCTTGAAGAAGGATTAAAATATCAAGGTTTGCTTGTTGCTTTAGAGGGTTACCCAAATCGCCCCGGGGACACGACTTTAATTGCTACACTAAATGGTTTTCCTGTTGGTGCGGCCCTTTACCGGTTCTGGGATGATGAAAAAAACATTCGTGGTTATGTTAAAAAGGAAAGTCCTGTTGTAATTATAGGGATCGATTCTGATCACAGAAAAAAAGGTCTGGGTAGCAAACTGTTAAAAGAGTTAGAAATTCAGGCGAGTGTTCAAGGATTAAAATCTGTTAGTTTGTGCGTGTCTAAAGACAATATTGCCTACAATCTTTATGTTAAAGAAGGTTATAAAGTTTATGAGGATATTGGATCTTCTTATAATATGCTAAAGGAAATTCACAGGCCAAATGGACTTAGTAAACCACCAATCAGCATAGACGAAATGCTCAATATGTCACATGACTTGTTTGAAATGAATAAACACGACTGGTCTCCAATGGAGCCAGAACACGCTAGAACCTTTATTTTATATATGATAGAGGAGATTGGTGAAACCATTTCTATTGTAAAGAAAAAAGGTGAAGACCAGATCATGAACACACCAGAAGTGCGTGAGCGCTTTATTGAAGAAATGTGTGATGTAATGATGTACTACTCCGATGTTCTTAACAGATTTTCTATAACACCTGAGGAGTATTCTTCTGTGTACAGAAAAAAGTTTGAGAAAAATATTTCTAGGAACTATAAAAAAGATCATGCAGAAAGTTAATATTTAATAAAGATAAAATATAGAAGAAATCTGTTGAGTTTAAGTAAATTTCAGCAGATTTTTTTTGCTTGTGGCTTCTGAAAAAAATGTTCAGATTTTAAAAATAAACACAGCCTGGTGTTTGCTGAATTAAGTTGAAATACTTAAAGAATTATGGTCAGTCCGAATGATTTTTGCCATAAAAAAATTAATGTTTTTGAAGGAAATCGATGACTTTACATAGAATTAATAATTCATAAGAAAGTTTTGAATAATCTGATAATTATGAGGTATATGTATCCCATAGCTACTTTCTTTGTATATGTAAGGAGGAGATTCATATGGTTAAAATCATTGTAGGAAAAAAAGGTACTGGAAAAACAAAGCGTATGATCGGCATGGCTAATGATGATATAAAGTCACTTAATGGTCATGTTGTGTATATTGACGATGATAAGAGACACATTTACGATTTAAACCACGATCTCAGATTTATGTCTATGGACGAGTTCCCAGTTAAAACTGCGGATGAGTTTTTCGGATTCTTGTGTGGCGTTATATCAAACGATTACGATATCGAGAAGGTTTACATTGATGGCCTTCTAAAAATTGCTAATATTTGTGAAGATGATCTACCTAAGTTTGTACCTCGTCTTGAGCAATTAACAAAGCAGTATGATTTTAACGTTGTCTTCACTGTAAGTGCAGACAAAGCAGTTCTTCCAAATGAGATAACTCCTTATTACATCGAGTAGGCAAAGCCTATTATCAGATTCGATGATATACAAGTAAACATATAAAGAAGGTGAATAAAGGCTACGGGTTAAAAACCCGTAGCCTTCTTTGATGTGCCTGAACTAGTTGACCTATACGTGACGACCAGAAATAGGATCTAGTTCAGCAACTAATTATCAATCTAACTAACTATGTTTTCTGATGGGGCTCTTGCAATGGGGTCTCATTTTTAATGTCTTCATAAAGGTCCTTAATCCAGTTGAGAGAGGCCCTATGGGACATAACACCATAACTCAGCGTTTTTAATTGATACTGAGCATGTTCTTTACTAATTGGATCAAGTTCGTTATGAAGTGCCGTTTCAAGGTTTTGGATTTCTTCAGTAGCGTCCTGAGCTTTATTTAGAATGTCTTCAATAATTTGAAGTTTTTCATCTTTGTTTTCAATAAGACCTAAAAAATAAATTTTCACAAGAAAATTGCTTTCAAGTTTATTCGTTTGCACTTCATCTAACATCCATTTAAAGAACTTAGCTTTTCCAGTTTCATTGAGGGTGTAAATTTTCTTGTTGCGTCCATTTTCAACGGTCTCACTAAAGGTGATACAGTCATTTTTGAGTAGTTTTTTTATGCCATTTTGAATACTTCCATAACTTGCCGAGTATATGAGCGACAGACCTTCTTTGAAACAACTACTGATTTCATAAATGGTCATAGGTTTATAAATGAGTAGCCCTAGTATTATATATTCCACTAAATCCTCCTAACATTACGTTTAGTAATATAATACTTTAGATAAGTTAACTTGACAAACTCTTTTAGTGATATTACTATTAGTAATATAGAACATAGAAAGGATGTCTTTTATGAAAGTATTAAAAATGATTCTGCTTGGTATTTTATTGGTTTCTTTTTTATTAGGTGTGTTTATGTGGTATATGTCACGACCTATCAGTCAAGATAAGGCTCTTAATGCAATTCAAACGCATGTAGATAAGGTTGTGAATAATAATTCTACAGTTACTCAAGGACTAGTGTTCGTTAGGAAAAAGGGTGAAAGTCATATTTTCACGTCTGGACAAGTAAAGGGTAACTCCGTTCAAGCTGACCAGCCATTTCACGTTGCAAGTGTGGGGAAAACATTCACAGCACTTGTACTGGGGCAATTGGTAGACGAGGGTAAAATTAACTTTAATGCTAAGGTAACTGACTATTTAGAGCCTGAAGTACTCGATGACCTCTTCGTTTATGACGGGGTTGATTATAGAGAACAAGTCACTATAAAAATGCTCTTAGGGCACACGAGTGGTCTTGCTGACTATTTTGAAGATCCTGCACAAGGGTCTGAAGACTTACAAACACTAATTTTAAGTGAAAAAGAGAAAATGTGGTCACCCATTGAACTCATTCAGTTCACACAGAAATATCAGAAAGCTGTTGGCCAACCAGGAGCACAATATCATTATTCCGATACAGGTTATATATTATTAGGACTAATTATAGAAGAGGTTTCAAATGACCAGTACGGACAGGTATTAAACCATAGAATATTTGAACCGCTAGGTATGGACAATAGTTACTTAATGTTCTATGACCATTCAAAAGTTAATAATAGAAATGAAATAGCAGATGTATGGTTAGGAGGCAGGAATATTAAATCGTATAAGTCCCTTTCTATTGATTGGTCTGGGGGCGGGATTATTTCAACTTTAGAAGACTTAGACAAGTTTATTGTTGCAATGTATGAAGGGGATCTTTTAAGCCAAAGTACACTTGATGAAATGAATACCTATAATTATAGTTTTGAAAAAGGAATATATTATGGTCTGGGTCTTATGGAATTAAGGTTCAAAGAGATTTTCCCACTCTTAGGTCATTTATCTAATATGCAGGGACATATGGGAGTATTGGGGACAACCATGTTTTATGACCCGGTGTCTAAAACATCTTATATATCTAGTTTCGGCTCCACAGATTATACGGTGGGCAGTATTAAAAGTATGATCGA